>SWCA01000101.1_pt1 | contig 19022 bp, 20 predicted proteins | sample 4692961 | NCBI WGS metagenome assembly SWCA01 (sample SAMN10267275, study PRJNA491770) | bioreactor metagenome | isolation source: DHS bioreactor inoculated with | place: Japan: off Shimokita Peninsula
AACCGCCTGGCGATGACCATATCGACGCGCTGTTCTTCGACCTGTATGACCAGGATGTTGCCTTCCATCTCTGCCTTTACCATGATTTTCTTATATCGCGAACCCGGACACGGTGTCAAATCCAATTGCGCACCGCGCCTGTTCGCGCTCCTTTTTCAAGCTATCATGCAGCCTTCTGCGGATTCTGGAATAGGAAGGCTCGCACATATCATTGCGGATCGGACTTCCATCTACAAAAAAGAGACGCAAAACGAAGAAAAAAACAAAAAAATATTGTGGTTCTCTGTGTATTCCAGGACGCTTTATCCTGGAAGCTGCAGGATTGTGCAGGAAAAAAAAAGCAGAGGAGTTCTCATCATGGACATAGTCTTTTTCGGCAACGGCATATCAGAAGATCCGAATCCCGACAAGATTCGGCTCGGGGGTAAAGGATCCAATCTCTGTCGAATGGCCGCACTCGGTATTCCGGTTCCACCTGGCATCGTGCTGCCGACAACTCTGTGCCGTGACTATATGGAACGCGGACATCTGCCGCCCGAGCTGATGCCCTCCGTACATGAGAAGCTGAAAAAGGTGGAGGAGGCGACCGGAAGGCATTTCGCTAATCCGCATAAACCGCTTCTCGTTTCGGTTCGTTCGGGCGCTCCGGTCAGTATGCCTGGCATGATGGATACAATCCTCAACCTTGGCCTGAACGCCGATACGGTGAAGGGCATGGTGCTTGAGACGGGCGATGAAAGGTTCGTGCTCGATTCCTATCGGCGCTTTATTCAGATGTTCGGCGACGTCGTTCTCGGCATTCCGCATCACAGCTTTGAAGAGATACTCAATCATCATAAAAAGAAGTCCGACGCCGTGCAGGACACCGATCTGAAACCGGCAGCTCTGCGCGATATCATTGACGACTACCGGAATCTTGTACAAAAAGGCACGGGACAGCCATTTCCCGATGATCCGTTTATGCAGTTGCGCATGGCGGTCGAGGCCGTTTTTCGCAGCTGGAATAACGAAAGGGCGATCTATTATCGTCGTCTGAACCATATTCCTGAGAGCTATGGCACCGCCGTAAACGTTCAGTCCATGGTCTTCGGGAATATGGGCAACACGTCGGGAACAGGCGTGTGTTTTACGCGAAACCCATCCACCGGCGAAAGGAAGTTCTATGGAGAGTTTCTGATTAACGCACAGGGCGAAGACGTTGTCGCCGGCATTCGTACGCCACAGAAGATCGAAGAACTCGAACGCGAGATGCCTGACGTTTATAAAGAGCTTCTACGCATCCAGGCCCTTCTTGAATCGCATTACCGCGATATGCAGGACATCGAATTTACGGTACAGCAGGGGAAGCTCTATCTGCTTCAAACGCGTAACGGCAAGCGCACGTCGGCGGCCTCTTTGAAAATCGCCTGTGATATGGTCGATGAAAAGCTCATCGATCCGCGCACCGCTCTTTTACGTATTGAGGCCGAGGGATTACCCGCTCTGCTTGCGCCGATCTTTGATCCGACCGAGGTCAACGCCGCCCGAAGCGAGAAACGCGTGCTTGCGAAGGGATTAAACGCGGGCCCTGGCGCCGCGTCGGGCTATGCGGTTTTCCAGAGCGCGCATGCCGTCGAGATGGCAGCGAAAGGCAAGACGCCGCTTCTTGTGCGCATGGAAACAAGCCCCGATGATATCAAGGGCATGCAGCACTCCTCGGGAATCCTTACCGCTCGCGGGGGAATGACGTCTCATGCCGCCGTCGTCGCTCGCGGAATGAACAAGCCCTGCGTCGTCGGATGCTCGGCTCTCATCGTTCATGAAGAGCACGGATATGCAGACATCGTCACAGAAGAAGGCCGGCATGTACGTATCAATGAAGGCGATGAGGTCTCTATCGACGGTACGTCGGGAGAGGTCTTTGTCGGGCGCATGCAAACGGTCGATTCCGACATTCAAAGAGCGATGCGAGGCGAGATTGATCCGGCATCTTCATGGATGGCGCGAGATTTCTTTCAGGTGATGAAATGGGCCGACGAGGTCAGACGTCTGCGCGTACGGGCGAACGCTGATACTCCGCAAGACGCTAACGTCGCACGATCGTTCGGCGCCGAAGGCATCGGCCTCTGCCGCACCGAGCATATGTTCTTCGGGCCGGAGCGTCTGCCGTTCATGCAGCAGATGATTCTCGCCCGAACGCAGGAAGAACGAGAGCTTGCCTTAAAGAGGCTGCTTCCCTTTCAGCGTGAGGACTTCGAGCGCCTGTTTGAGGCGATGGCGGGTTATCCGGTGACCATCCGATTGCTCGATCCTCCTCTTCATGAGTTCCTGCCGCATACTGACGAACAGATCGCCGAGCTCTCACAGAAGATCGGCGTCACCGAAGAGCACATTCGGGAGCGGGCATCGACGCTGAAAGAGTCGAATCCGATGCTCGGCCATCGCGGCTGTCGTCTCGGTATTACCTATCCGGAGATTACGCGCATGCAGGTGAGGGCTATCCTCGAAGCGGCCTGCAAATCTCGAAAGAAAAACATTCACGTTCACCCCGAGATCATGGTTCCGCTTGTCGGGCACAGGAAAGAACTCTCGCTGCAGAAGGAGCTTCTCGAAGTGGAGGCGAAACGCCTGCTCGCCGAATTCGACTGTCATGTGGACTATAAAATCGGCACGATGATCGAGGTGCCGCGTGCGGCCCTGACCGCCGATCAGATCGCCATCGACGCAAGCTTCTTCAGCTTCGGAACAAACGACCTGACGCAGATGACGCTTGGCTTTTCGAGAGATGACTCCGAGCCTTTCTTGAGAGAGTATCTGCGACTTGGCGTGTACGAACGCAATCCGTTCGCCACCGTTGATGAAAGCGGCGTGGGCGAGATGATCCGTATTGCCTTGCAAAAAGGCAAGTCGGCGCGGCACGATCTGAAAACAGGCGTCTGTGGAGAGCAGGGGGGCGATCCGACCAGTATTCGCTTTTTTAACAGGGTGGGTCTGGATTACGTAAGCTGTTCGCCCTACAGGGTTCCGGTGGCTCGCCTGGCCGCCGCCCAGGCGGTCCTGGCCTCAGAGTAACGGGGCAGACGGGTTGAGCAGGAGCGATTCTCGAAAAAATCCCCGGGCCTCTTGATCCGGGGATTTTTTTTCCGATAGTGGAAGGGAGGACTTCTGTCGAAGAGCGTCTTCCTGCGAATGCGGGTAGAGGTCTGAGGCGAGAAGCCGCCCGGAAGGCCTCAGGAGGAAAGTATGGATGTCAGCGCAGCAGGCATGGATCAGGTTCAGCGTTCCGTTGAGGCGATGAATCAGGTGCTTCAGCAGGCCACCGATTCAGGTCAGGAAATGAGTGAAAAACTCATCCGTGTGAATACAGAGCAAAAAGTCGCAGATTTAAAGGCTGAAGGCGTTGGAAGAGCGTTGAATCTTCTTGCCTGAGCGGGCCGCTGCAGTAGCAGTAGCCCATGATCGAAGAGAAAAAAATCCTGATCGTCGACGACTCCACGATGATGCGCACCATCATCAGAGGGGCCTTTGAATCGATCGGTCTTCGCAATATCGTCGAGTCTTCCGATGGGGTCGACGCACTGAAAAAGCTGATCGGGCAGGATTTTGATCTCATTATTACGGATCGAAATATGCCGGGAATGGACGGCGTGACGCTCGTCGAAACCGTCCGCTCCCATTCGCGTTATGCGAACGTTCCCATTCTGATGGTTACGACCGAAAGCGAGAAAGAGACGGTTATCAAGGCGCTTCAGAAAGGCGTCAACGGCTACATTGTAAAGCCCTTCACGCCTGAGATCCTCTGGCAAAAGGCGCTGCCTCTGCTCCGAGGCGAGTGAATCCATCCGGAGTCAACCGACCGACGCTATGAGTTGAAGAAGTAAAGGCCGCCTGCATGCGGCGGCCCTAACAGAATCTTATTCGCCTTCGTGCTCGGCGGCCATCTTGCGGCCACGGGCCTCGTTTACATAAAACGAAACGATAATTCCGAAGATAAATAGAACGACGGTGAAGAGAATCGCCTTCTGTAATCCTATCATATTCTGGAGTAGGCCGGTGCCGAGAACACCGACGATGGCCGATAGCTTGCTCGACTGGCCCCAGAAACCGAAGAATTCACCCGATTTCGACTCGGGCGAGAAGATGCCGACGATGGCACGGCCGGCCGACTGTGTGGCTCCAAGGCCCAGTCCGGCAAGACAGCCGATAAAGAGAAAGACGCTTTCGGCCTTATAGTCTTTTGCAAAGGTCTCGTTGATCCACGTTGTCAGATCGTTCGTTCCGTAGATGAGCGCCACGGCGACGATCCACAGAACAAGCGTCATCATGTAGGTGCGAATCGAGCCGATACGGTCTTGCAGAAGCCCGAATAGAATCGCTCCACCCGCTGCCGTGAACTGAGTGATGATGAACATCATGGCCATTGCACCGGCGCTCCAGTGGATCACCTGCGCTCCATAGATGAAGGCGAAGCTAATCACGACATACAGGCCGGCCTGGCTGAAGAAGAGCGATGCAAGGAACATGGTGAGGTCGCGAAAATCACCGATCTCTTTCAATGTGGCAAAAAGTCTATGAAAGCCGATCTTGAACATCGTCTCGCCGGCAGGCAGCGTCTGCGCCGTTCCTCTCTCTTTCAAGAGTAGAAAGGTAGGAATACCGGCCAGCAGAAAGAAGGCCGCCGTCACAGGGCCGATGAAAGGCAGCGAGGGGTTATCCGGATTGGTAGGTCCGCCACCCGGTTCGATCAATGCCAGAACGAGTGCGGTAGATACGAGGCCGCCGAAATAGCCGATACCCCAGGCGAATCCCGAGATCTTGCCCAGGTCTTCTGGAGGGCCGAGATCGGGCAGAAAGGCGCCGGCAAAGGATTCGCCTGCGGCAAAGCCGTAATTGGAAAGCACAAGCAACGTTACGCCAAGCCAGACGTCACCGGGACGCACAAAGAAAAGGGCGGCCGTTAACAGAATCGTAAACAGATAACTGGCAAAGAGGAACTTCTTCTTGGAGGCCGAGAAGTCCATAATAGCACCGAGGATCGGCGCTGTGGCGACGACGATCACGTAACTGAGGGATAGGCCGATACTCCACAGCAGGTTGCCCATTCGGTATTCTGGAGCGTCGCCGACGATGATCTGCGGAAAGACGATCGCGTAAACGACGGTTACGATGACGGTGGTGTACGAGGAGTTGGCGAAGTCGAACATCGCCCACCCGAATATCTCGCGTTTGGGTGCTCTTTCTTTTTGCATAGACCGGATGGATATAAGCCACGGTCAGATGAAGGCAAGTATTTTTTATAGTCCGAAATGGAAAGGACATACTGGCTTTTCCAATGTTACAGATCAGCGTCAGAAGTTGTGCTGCATGTATAAACCGGTTCAGGTAGCCGAATCGGGCGCTTGCAACAGCAGCAAATGCGCCCTTCAGCCTTCCACCCTTGTTTCCGCTTCGCGGTGCAGGATTACATGGCCCAGGGCGGGATGAAGGTCTGCCCATCGGGAAGAACGGCCTGGCCTCCGACGGGAAGACAGCAGATTGCGCGAAGGCTTTCTGTACCAATAACCGAAATGGAAAAGTCCGTATCAACGGGCACAACGATGCAGTCGCCCGGCATTACCGTCGTCTCAGTGTCTGCTATACAGACCCTGGCCGTTCCAGAAAGAATGACGAAAACCTCTTCAGCGGTCAGACGATGCGGGCGAGCGGGCGTTCCCGGACTGATTTCGACTTCCCAGACGCTTGTGCTTGTCGCGCCACTGGTTGGCGTGGCCAGCGATGTAAAGCGGGCACCGGAAAGTTCATGTGTGGGAAGGGCAGGTCTTGTTATTACGGGCATAGGTAGCTCCAGGTAGATATGTTACTTATGCAACAAAATACATCTTTCGGAGCTGGCAATGATGTTCTGCAGAAAAGTTAGATTTCACGGCCGAGGTTGGTTTCGATGATGTCGAGGATGCGCCTCATGGCGCTCATGTCTTTATCGTTGAGCCCGGCATAGATACGTCGCCGTGCCTTTTCGATGGCCGGATTCAGGCTCTGCACTACGTGCAGGCCCTGGGCGGTCAGAAAGACACGGTTCTTTCGTCGATCGCGGTCATCGGACCTGCGCTCGACGAGTCCGGCCTTTTCGAGGACGTCCAGTCCGCGCTTCATGTTCGCTCTATCGTTCAATTCGGCGGACAGATCGCTCTGAGACTGACCGGGACGATGATAGAGTTTATTCAGAACGAAATACTGCTCGGGCGTGAGCTCGTGGCCGGCTTCGCGCGTGATGTGAATGAAATCCACGCGCAGCATGCGGTAGGTTCGGTTGATGTAATAAGCGAAGGCATCTTCCAGTGAAACGATTCGGCCCATAGGCTTTACTGTGAAGGGAGGCCGGTCTGGAAAGCGGAAGATCGACGATCAGGAAAAAATGCGGAGAGGGGGGGATTCGAACCCCCGGTGAGTTGCCCCACACATGCTTTCCAAGCATGCACCTTAAACCGCTCGGACACCTCTCCGGTCGGTTCAGGAAAAAGTCGATGGCTCTGTGGTCAACGGAAAAACGTCAGCCATGACGCTTCTGCTTGAAGAAGCGTTCGAGCAGAAGGGCAGAACGCTCGGCCATGGAATCGACGGGCAGTATCTCTGGATGGTGATTGGATGAGCCGGCCTTTTCGCCGCGAGCCTTATGGGTAAGCGACAGGTCCATCGCATCGCACAGGCGGATGCCTTTATCGGACCTGGCGAAATAGTAAACGGCATCGATCCTTGTAAGAAGCAATGCGCCCGTGCAGTAGAGACAGGGCTCCAGCGAGCTGACGAGAACGAAGCCGTTCAGGTATTCGAGGTTAAGCCTGCGACGTACATCGTCGATGACAAGCATCTCGGCATGCGCGAGCGGATCCTTTCGCGTAATCGTGGCGTTTGCCGCTATGCTGATCTCCTGCCAGGAAGCATCACCGTCGTAGCGATACAGCCCGGCCGCTATGGGGATTTCGTCGTTTTGAGCGGCCCGCTCCGCCTCGAGAAGAAGCCTCTCGCAGATCCAGTCCGGAGGCGAGGCAGGATACTCAATCTTGCTCATCTGAGCAGCTAAATCAGGACCGGATCAGAGACCAAGCCCTTTCCCGGCGATGATCTCGCGCATGATCTCGGACGTGCCGGCATAGATCGTCTGTACGCGAGCGTCGAGATAGGCGCGTGCAATCGGATACTCGGTCATGTATCCGAATCCTCCGAAAAACTGAAGGCATCGGTCGACATGATTCTTGAGCATCTCAGAGCAGAGCAGCTTCACCTGCGACGCCTCAACGGTCACCTTCTTACCGGCCATGTATTCCATGACGACCTGATCGAGAAAGACGCGAGCCGCACACTGTTCCGTATGCATATCGGCCAGGGCGAACTGCGTGTTCTGGAACTTGCCGACGGATTTGCCGAAGGCCTTTCGCGTTTTTACGTAGTCGATCGTCATGTCGAGTACGGCTTCGGCGGTTCTGATATTAGAAGCGGCAAGAACAAGACGCTCGGTGGCCAGCTCGCTCATCAGATAGCGAAAGCCATAGCCCTCTTTACCGATCAGATTCTTCTTTGGAACCTTCACGTCGGTAAAGAAAAGCTCGGCCGTATCCTGCGCATGCAGGCCGATCTTTTCAAGCTTGCGCCCGCGTTCGAAGCCCTCCATTCCGCGCTCTACCATGAGAAGGGAGATGCCGTTCATGCCTTTCCCTGTATCGGTTTTCGCCACGGTGATGACAAGGTCGGCCAGGTATCCGTTTGAGATGAAGGTCTTGGATCCGTTCAGCAGATAATGATCGCCTTTATCTATGGCCGTCGACTGAATGCCGGCAAGGTCTGAGCCTGCGTTAGGCTCGGTCATAGCGATGGCGAGGATCTTCTTGCCTGCGATGGCATCGGGAAGCCAGGCCTGCTTCTGTTCTTCTGATGCATGATGCAGAATATACGGGGCGATGACGTCGCCGTGCAGGCTGAGGAAGAGTCCGGAGGCGCCGACGCGAGCCAGCTCTTCAATGACGATGATGTTGTAGAGGAAGTCCGTGCCCGAACCGCCGTACTGCTCGGGAAAGTTCGGGCAGATCATGCCCAGCGCACCGGCCTTCTCCCAGGCCTCGCGCGGAACCATCTTTTCCTTTTCCCATTTCTCGTGCTGAGGGGCGACCTCGTTATCGACAAAGTCGGCGACCATAGCACGGAAATCGTCATGCTCGGCCGTGAAGGGCAGGATTCGTTTTAAACGCTTCATTCTATTCTCCTGTATTGTACAGGTTGGAGCAGGAGCCTCCGCAGAAGGCGCTTGCTGCACTCTGTTCTGGCCACGCTGAAATTATTGACTGAAATGTCAATCGCCCAACAGGGGGAGGGTAAGAGAGTGATAGCGCTCTCAATTCTCTTCGTTCATGTTAAAGAGCAGATCGGGGAAGAAGCGCCGGAAGATCTCATAGCGTCGCACGCCGAAGATGCGATGGCGATGCCTGCGCAGCCAGTCGTCGAAGGTGCGGTACGAGGCGCCGGGTTCTTCCTGCCGGCGGATGTCTCGCGCCCTCTCGAACACAAGCAGGAATTCGCTTCGCAGGGTTTCGAGGTTGCGGGAGTAGCTCAAATACGAGTCGACCGCTTCGATATCGAGATCTTCGAAACGTTCGATCCACCAGTCGATGAGCAGCTTCTGTAAGACGAACTCGGGAAGCATGCGCACGATCTGGCTGTTGCTATTGACGTAGAAGATGTCGCCGATATGCAGAGTGCGCAGGGCGTTCATGAGAATAAAGCAGAAGGTGCGCGGACCGATATGATAGAGGAATACCTCTTGATGTGGAATTCCGGGAAAGTCCTCATCAAGCAGGCGATCGGCCGTTTCATCGAGAATGCCGATGATCCGTTCGGTGTATTCAGAGAGGCGTGCCGCTCCGGATCCTTTATTGGCGACGAGGGAGTTCAGCTGGACGACCTTCTCCATATCATCACGCGATAGAATGATATGAAAGGCCTCTTCGAAAAAACGCCTCTCTTCTTCGTAGTCGATCATACCGATTTCAAGACTGTAATGCGGAGAACGGTTCCAGTCACGACTTCCGAGAAGAGGAACGGCGAAATAGCTGGAATGATGAAAGCGTCTTGATCTCGATTCAAGAACGATGTTACGGGCGATGGAGGCGATCGGCGACTGTTCTTCCTCTTCGTCCTCATCGCTTTCGGGCGCTCTTTTCAGTAACTCTTCAAGGCCTCCTTCTTCACTGCGCAGGGCCGCCTCAACGGTATAGCGGATCTTCGGATCATAGACCATGCGTACGGTGAGGTTACCCGTAATGGCATCGTTGCTCTGGTCTTCGATCTTCGCATATTCTTTCAGATGAAGCAGAAAGAGAGCCGTCCTTCGCAGAAGAGAGTTGACTTCGGGCAGATAGCGATCGGGAAGATCTTTTACGAGATGCCGCGTCTCATTGATGATGCTGAACGTATCGATGAGCTTCTGAACGTCGTTCCAGTGCTCGTCGACGATGTCCTGAAAAGAACGGATCTTCTCGTAGAATCGTTTCAGCTTGATGAAATCCTTCTGGTTCTCGTTGGGGTTATCCTGAAAGAAGCGCTTCACGAGTCGCGCCGCCTCTTTTTCGAGCAGATCTTCGGACGACGTTTCGACGAAGACTCGATAGTAGCGACGTATCTCTTCGAGCTTCTCGACAAGGTCTGAGCCGTATCGCTCGATGACCGTCATCGTCTCTGGATGTGTTCTCGCCTGATAGATGCGCGTCAGTATAATCTGCGCCACCGACGCATGCGGTCGCAGCACGAGTTCGATGGGGCGATGGAATATTTCCGTAGAGAAATCAGAGAGAACTTCAGAAAGCGCGGCGGAGTTTGCCGGCGTTCGTTCGGGCTGCGCCTGCGTCGTCGGAGTAAACGACGAAGGCCCCTCGCGATCCAGAACTTCATGGAAGGGATCGAGAAGGGCCTGTTCGATGATCTCGTCGAGACGATCGGTTTTCATGTGGCCGGTGCCGGTTCAGCTCCCCCCTCGAATTCCGGCGGCTTCGCATCATGCGAGAAGGCACGCTTCTGCTTGTCTGAGATGTCGGAGCCCATGATATCGTTCAGCTCTTCGCCGCCGATGCTTTCTCGTTCAAGAAGAGCCTTGGCGATACGCTCCAGTTTCTCGCGATGATTGGTCAGCAGCTCGCGGCCGCGATCAAGCTGTTCCTGAACGAAGCGCTTCACCTCGCCGTCGATCATGGCCGCCGTCTCTTCGCTGTAGTGGCGGGATGAGCTGATCTCACGGCCGAGAAAAACGTTGCCGTTATCCTGACTGTAGCTGATCGTTCCGAGTTTTTCAGACATCCCCCATTCACAGACCATGCGGCGTGCGATGTTCGTCGCCACCTGAATGTCGTTAGAGGCGCCCGTCGACGTATCGTTGAAGATGATACCTTCGGCGAGATAGCCGCCCATCAAAACGCAGATGCGATCCAGCCAGTATTTTTTCGGCTGAATGTGGCGATCGTCCTCGGGAAGCTGCTGGGTTAACCCGAGCGCTCTTCCGCGGGGGATGATCGTCACTTTATGGACGGGCTCGGAGTAGGGAAGAAGCGTGCCGAGCAGAGCATGACCGCCTTCATGATAGGCGATGACCTCTTTCTCTTTTTCGGTAATGAGGATGGAGCGACGCTCCGGACCCATGATAACCTTATCTTTCGCCTCTTCGAGCTCTTCCTGGGTAACGCGTTTCTTGTTTTTTCGCGCCGCAAGCAGGGCCGCTTCGTTGATGAGATTCGCAAGATCGGCGCCCGTGAAGCCGGGAGTTCCGCGAGCGATGCGCGAAAGCGACACATCAGAGGTCATCGGAACCTTACGCGCATGGATACGTAGAATCTCTTCGCGGCCTTTTACGTCGGGGGCGTCTACGACGACCTGTCGGTCAAAGCGACCCGGACGAAGTAACGCCGGATCAAGCACGTCGGGACGGTTTGTGGCAGCGACGACGATAACGCCTTCGTTTTCTTCAAAGCCGTCCATCTCAACAAGCAACTGGTTCAGCGTCTGTTCACGCTCGTCATGACCGCCGCCAAGGCCGGCGCCGCGAAGGCGACCGACGGCATCGATCTCGTCGATAAAGATGATGCAGGGAGCGTTTTTCTTGGCCTGCTCGAAAAGGTCGCGCACACGGGAGGCGCCGACGCCGACGAACATCTCGACAAAGTCAGAACCTGAAATTGAGTAAAAGGGCACTCCGGCCTCGCCGGCAACGGCGCGTGCAAGAAGCGTCTTACCCGTTCCTGGAGGGCCGACAAGCAGCACGCCGCGGGGAATGCGAGCGCCAATCGTCTGGAATTTGCGCGGATCTTTAAGAAAGTCCACAACCTCGACAAGCTCTTCTTTAGCCTCATCACATCCGGCAACGTCGGTAAAGGTGACGCGGGTCTTACCCTCGGGGTTAAGCTTCGCCTTGCTTTTACCGAAGGCCATCGCCTTGTTACCGGTGCTCTGAATCTGGCGGATCATAAACATCCAGAGCAGAGCGACAATGATGATGAAAGGCAGCATCTGTAAGATGGTACCGAGCATCCCGCCTTCATCGGGATTCTCAAAACGATAGTGGACGCGGTTCTTATCGAGCTGGTCTATGAGAGCTTCGTTGATCAGCTCGGGCATGCTCTCGACCACGAATGGAACGGTTTTACTTCTGATGACTTCTACATCGTCCGTGGGTTCGATGCGCTGGCCTTCCTTCAAATAGCGGCCTTCGATCTTTTTTGGCCCGATGCGCAGCAGAAAAGGATTCGCTTCGGAGTTCGTTCCGGGCATAGGCTCTTTCGTGTAGATCTCACCGATCACCCGATCATTGTAGGGATCGATCATCTTCCGGAACTCAGAAAACGTGAGCTTCTCCTCTTTTTCCATCGCCAGCGGCGAGCAGCGCCCGGCCGTCTGTGCCATGGTCAAAAGGACGACGACACCGGTGAAAATGAGCAGTAAAAACTTGAAATTCTTATTCATGTGAACCCTGAGGGAAATATAATCGAAGGTAACTCTGTCGTCAACCTGAGTTGAGATCAGAGAAGGGCGTCTTCCCGACCGCATCCTGTATTCGGTTTTTTGAGATAACTTTTTGAGAAGAGTTCGTAACGCTTTGAGCCAGCAGGGCTCAGCGCTTCTGCTGTCGTTATTCCGAGAACTTCTCCATGACATCCCGTATGTCGCGGCTGTGAGCGATCTCGCGGATGGCCGATTCGGCGTCGTTGATGATGTTAATCAGGCGAAAGCTTTCGGATGGCTCAAATTCCTGATTCAGGTATTCCTCTTTCGGAACCTTAGACACTCTGTCCCCAGCCACTCCGACCCGGACGCGAATAAAATCGGGCGATTTCAGCGCATCGGCCAGGTTCTTGATGCCCGGATGAGTATGCTCTGTACCGCCCTGATTCACGACGATCTTGCCCAGCGTGAGCGTGATGTCGTCCATGATGACGATGATGTCGCGAGGACGGATGCGCAGAAAGGAGGCGATATAAAGGGCAGCCTCGCCGGCCAGATCGCTGTAGGTCTGCGGCTTGAGCAGGACGATCTCTTCTTCTTCGATATGGCCGCGACCGATCAGCGATTTCTTCTTCTTGGTGCGGATATCGATGTTGTTATTATTCGCGATGATGTCGAGGATCTTGAAGCCGATGTTCGATCTGCGGTTCGCGTACTTCTCACCAGGGTTCCCCAATCCAATGACGAGCTTCATCGAGCTGACAGTGTAAGACACCTTCCGCCAATGTCAAGTACAATAGTAGGAATGCGATTCATTTGAAGCGCGCACGGGCATAAACGGAAAAGCCCCTCATCGGGCATCAGGTGCTTGAACGCACCAGACCGCCGGAAGAGGGGCTTTGCTGACAACGGGAGTCAGGCTTTTATTTTCAGCCTTCTTTGCCGTCGCTCGCTGCCTTCAGCGTCATACGGGACTGCGCTACACGGCAGACTACCGGATCGCCCGTAAGGCGGGTTTCCCATTCAGAGGGCAGGTTAAGCTGGCTCAGGTGTACCGCTTCACCGACGCCGAGATCGGTGATGTCGACCTCGATCTTCTCGATGATCTTCTCGGGAACGGTCACGACCTTCAGCTGACGGATGTAGTGCTCAAGCGCTCCGCCGGCCTTTACGCCTTTAGCCGAGCCAGTCAGTTCGACGGCGATGGCGACGCGGAACTTGTGGCCGGGGTTTACCTTGTAGAAGTCCACATGGAAAATACGGCCGCTGACCGGATGGCGATGAATCTCTTTAGCCAGCACTTCTTGCTCGGCGCCGTTCAGCTTCAGCTTGAACTTGCTGCTTGAACGAAGTCCGCCGGCGATCAGTTTCTCGAACTCACGGTCGTCGATTTCGATCGGCGTGGAATTGCCCCGGTCCAGAAGGTTTGCGGGAATACGGCCGGCTGCGCGCAGTCGACGGGATTCGTTCTTTCCTCTTGCACTGCGGGTCGAGGCTTCAATCGTGCGGTTCATCGCTGTCATACTCCTATCGGTAAAAGGCCAGATTTTCTGGCCGAATCAGAAAGCAAACTCATTTTTATGAACGCTTTATCTCAAACGAAGAGCGAACTGACCGACTCTTCGTTATGGATGCGTCGGATGGCCTCGCCGACCAGCTGGGCCACCGAAAGCCGACGGATCTTATCGGTCTGCTTCTCGGGCGGAAGCTGAATCGTATTCGAAAAGACAACCTCGTCGAGCACGGACTCCGTAAGCTTCTCGATGGCGGAGCCCGAAAGCACCGCATGTGTGGCGCAGGCGATGACGCTTTTCGCACCGTTTGCCTTCAGAGCCGAGGCTGCCTTCGTAATCGTTCCGCCCGTATCGATCATATCGTCGTAGAGGATGCAGTTCTTGTCTTTCACGTCGCCGATGACGTGCATGATCTCAGCTACGTTCGCCTTCGGACGGCGCTTATCGATAATGGCCAGACCGGCGTTGATATGGCGGGCCAGGAATCGAGCGCGCTCCACTCCGCCCGTATCGGGAGAGACGACGACGGCGTCGTTCGCGCGGGTTTCGCGCAGATATTTGATAAAGACCGGAGCGGCATAGAGGTTATCGACCGGAATATGAAAGAAGCCCTGGATCTGATCTGCATGCAGATCCATTGTCAGGATGCGATCGGGGGCGACGGCCTCGATCAGATCGGCGACGACGCGCGCCGAGATGGGCACGCGAGGCTCGGATTTGCGATCCTGGCGTCCGTAGCCGTAATAGGGCACGACGGCCGTAATGCGCTTGGCCGAAGCGCGACGCACGGCGTCGATGATGAGCAGAAGCTCCATCAAGTTGTCGTTAGCCGGAGCCGAGGTGGGCTGAACGATGAAGACGTCTTTACCGCGGATGTTCTCGTTGATCTTCACCGAAATCTCGCCATCCGAGAATTTCTTGAGATCGACGCCGGCCAGGCGAACGCCGAGATAGTCGGCGATTTCGCGAGCAAGCGGCTCGTTGGCATTACCCGAAAGAAGAAGCAGTTCGTAGTTCATAGATCCTTCATCTGACTGTGGATTTGTTCAAGCTGGACGAGGTCTTCACGAGTGTTGGCGCCCATCGACTCTCTGTAATCGTCGAGCAGGACGCAGCGGAACTGGTCTCCGCGTTCTCTGTAGAGTTTCACGGCATCGGGCAGGTAGTATTCGTTCTGTTTATTATTGCTGTCGATCTGTTTGAGCACGGCAAAGATCTCGGGAATGCGAAACACATAACAGCCTGTGTTCACTTCCTGGATGGCCTTCGTCGGTTCGTCGGCGTCTTTCTCTTCAACGATGCGGTTCAGGTTACCCGAAGCATCGCGCACCATGCGCCCGTAGCCTTTTGGATTCTCAAGATGGGCGGAGAGCACGGCGCCCGCTCCGTTTGAGGCCGCTTCAGAGAAGAGCCGGTCAATCGAGCGAGTACGAAGAAGCGGCATATCGCCGGCCGTCACAAGGGCCAGTCCGCTTTTGCCTGTGAGGGCCGGCTCTGCCTGTAAGAAGGCATGTGCCGTTCCCTTCAGTTCTTCTTGCAGGGCAAAGCGAATCTCGGGCGCCGTCGGATGATCCTTCTTCCAGGTATGGGCCAGCTCTTCAACGACGTCGCGTCGGTAGCCGACGACAAGCGTAAGCGTATCAAGTTTGAGCGGAGCAAGGCGATCGAGAACGTGCTGGATCATCGGCCTGCCGTTTAACGGCATGGCGACTTTAGGCAGATCGCTCTGCATGCGAGTTCCCTTTCCGGCAGCCAGGACGACGGCATGGCGGGCGCTTGAAGCAGAGTCGGTCATGTTATGAATCCGGGTTATTCAGAGTTGCTGTGGCTGGGCCGGGAGGATTCGAACCTCCGGATGGCGATACCAAAAACCGCTGCCTTACCGCTTGGCGACGGCCCAATTACAGGAAAAAGCCGAACGGAACCGCTCGATATGCGGGAAACCTCTGCCGGAGAAAGGCAAGCCTTTCGTCCTCTTGCATTCGATCATACAGACCGAAGATGGCAGAACCTGAACCCGACATCGATGCGTAAAAGGCGCCGCAATCAAGAAGCGCAGCCTTCACGCCTGCAAGCTCCGGATGAAGTCGAAAGACAACCTCTTCAAAATCGTTCCCGATCTGAGAAAGCGCCTTCGCATCACCTTCGAGAAGAGCCTGATAGGCTCGCCCCGGGCTGGAGCCAGCCTTTGACTGAGAGGTCGGCTGTAAAGGCCTTTTCAGTTCAGAGTATGCATTTTTTGTAGGAACAACGACGTCAGAGAGCATCAGCACTCCGCGGATGCTTTTCAGACGTGCATGATCCTTTTCCTGCGAGATCGGTTCGATGATTTCGCCGATGCCCGTCACCGCAGAGGGACGCGCATCAAGAAAGAAGGGGATGTCGGCGCCGTGGCTTCGCGCAAGCTCGAAGGCATGAGAGCGATCCAGCAATCCGACTTCTATAAGATAACGCAGAAGTATGCCGGCGTTTGAGCTGCCTCCGCCCAGTCCCGCTCCAGAAGGGATGCGCTTGCGCAGAAACAGCTCAAAGCGCAGAGGCTCAGCGCGATCATGATTGATCGCCGCCATAAGGCGCATCAGAAGATTCTTCTCAGGATGGCCGCGCTCAGAAACGGCCTCAAAATCGGACCGCGTCGATAGCTCGATCAGATTCTCGGTGCGCAGATGAAGGGAATCGGCAGGGGTAACGGTCAGCTCGTCGCAGAAGTCGATCGGAAGGAAGAGGCTTTCGATCTCATGATAGCCGTCGGGCCGTTTGAAGGGAACGGCAAGGCCAAGGTTGATCTTGGCCGGGCACAGAAGCGTCTTCGAAGAAGACATCGAGGATTATTTCGAGACTTTCTTCTCGACGAATTTCACGTATTTCTTCGCCTTCGGATCAAACTTGTTGATCTCGAATTTCGCCGTATGCTTCTTCTTGTTCTTCGTCGTCGTGTAGAAAAAACCGGTTCCTGCAGTCGACTCAAGCTTGATGATTTCTCGCATATTGTCCCTCGTAATCGGGCCCGATGGTCCGAAAGACCGATATCTAAGCCATAACCGACCCGTCGAGTTTTTTTTGGATCGGGCAGGGAGTGGGGGGAAGGCAAAGAGAGAGTTTCCGTTACACCCGCACCGGCTCGAATTAGGCCTGTCTAACCCTTCCGTCAGATGCGCACCCACCTTAATCCCCGCCTGGTATGGCCTGCCCTCCTTCCCCGAGAAGGAACGGAAACGGGACGTGAGGCGGACCCTCCAGGTCCGACACACTCGGGCGATGATTGAGAAGAATCTTGCCTTCAGGAAGAAGGAGGAGTCCCTTATCGTGCCGCGATCGCCACTGAAAACGATTGGACAGCTGGCGTTGCCTTTGAAGACACTAAATGCCGGAGCCGATTCTTGAATTCGCCCACGAAACTTCCATACGGTGATAAAGCCCGCATCGACGATTCCAAGATCACAGATTATCTGCTTTCTTTGAGTCATCCGGTTGGATCGGGAAAAGCCCGCTTCTTTCTTGCGCTGGGCTACGATACCGAAAGCCTGAAGGAGTCGCTTCTTTCTCTTGCCATAGCGGGCGAAGTTGTGCATCATGAAGTGAGTTCTTATGGCGAGAAATATGTCGTTGATGGAACGATTGTGAGTCCCCGGTCAAAGGAGGCTTACATCCGGACCGTGTGGATTATTGACAGGGGCGAGAAATGGCCGAGACTTGTAACGGCGCATCCTCAGGAGGCAAAATGAAAGAGCACGAACCTGTAGTTATTCTTGCAGACCGTCAGGAGCATGGTCTCCAGAAAGGCGATATCGGTGCCGTTGTCCATGTGTATGGTGACGGTGAGGCTTATGAAGTGGAGTTTGTGTCTGGAAACGGCCAGACAGTAGCGGTGCTTACTCTTGCCGCTCCTGAAATACGCCCACTCGAAAAAACCGACATCCTTCACGTGAGAGAACTTACATCAGCATAGCCTGCCGTCCCGTCCGCATTGTAACCTTGCTCTGCCGGAACAATTGGACACCTCAGACGGGAAACGGAATCCTACGATGTTAGCCAGGGGAGTCGTGTCATCGGAATTGTGATCAATGACCGTGCGAATTCATCGTTCGAACCGTCGATGCTTCGTCCTCAGAAAGGTCTTCGCGAATCAAGAGGAAGCGAAGCCACCGTTATCAGGGCGATCTCTCGCCGGAGGAAGCAGAGACTGCGGAAGTGGCCTGCTGGGGTGTCGGAACGATTCGGTACGATTCAAAGATAATATGATGACTTTATAAAAGAATGGGAAGCAGGGAAGCCTGGCATTGTACTGCCGAGGTGAATAATGGATGTACAGGAAGCGAAGCAGAAGCTACAGTCGATAGGTTTAATTGTAAAAGTCTTTGAAGGGGAGCGCCGAATTTTCGGAGGAACGACTACCACCGAGGTTGAACCGCATCTGATAGAGAATAGCTTTGCTATTTATCGAGAGAATGGCGAATGGGAAATAACTGTTTCTTGTCTGGGGAAGAAACCAGAAATAGTTTTTATCAGTGATCTTGACGAGGCTGTTTTGTATGTAATCAACTACTATAAGGATTGGGAAAAGGCATACAATACGGAATGAATCGTACGCTGCACGCTTTCTTGAGGCAATGAAAGGGAGCTGTCCGGATTTCCTGTAGTCACCATTTTTTCATCTCATCCGGCTTTCTCCAGCGGAAAGTTGGAGTCCACGGTCTCGCTGAACTGCAATCAATGGTCGATCCGGCGGCTTTCGGAGGGCCATGCGGTGAATCTCTACCACAAGGCAGCAGGCCGAAACGAATTCAGGAGAACCCATAAAACCCTGTCAGAGTGTCGGATGCGAGATGGCGGGAGATGAAGAGCTGTAGAAGAAGTAAGAGAGCGCACACCGTGAAACTATTTTCATCGGCTTCGAATATGGCGATATTAAATATTGAGTATACTTTCGGTCGCTTTGAATGGATCAGCGTAACGATGCCAGCACTTCATCCTTGCTCTTTCCTTCGAGAATTGCGCGGCTTGCTGTTTCGATGGAATCTCTATTTGAACAGGCACGGATGGCATCATTCTCCTGTTTCGAGAGACTGCCGAATCTCCACTCCATCAGTTTGATGAGTAGCTTCTGCTCTCCTTCAAGGAGCCCCTGTGCAAATCCTTCTTCTCTGAGTTTTTGAGCAGCGGTCATAGCTTCCTTCTCCAATCGTTTCGAGACCGAGGAAAGGACAGCGACGACTTTCTCGTGCGGCACCTCTCCTCGGGTGAGAACATAAAAGATCAATTTTCTGAGTTTCTCAAGCTTTTTTTGCTCTGAGAAAAAGATCTCAGAGAGTTCGAAAATGTCTCTGAGATTGTCATCAAGACGATCCGTATCAATAGAGCGGATGATCTACAGAAGCATTTTGACGTAGAGTGTAATAGTGAGCGTCTCAACATCCTGATCACCGAGGTCAAACAGCTCAAATCGGAAATCGGGTAGATAGGGCGCAAAGATCTGTCGCTCCGTATCCGTGAGCTTGAAGTGGGCCGTGTGTAAACCGGCACCGATACTGACCCACCCCCGGCAATTATCGT
>SWCA01002138.1_pt1 | contig 18992 bp, 18 predicted proteins | sample 4692961 | NCBI WGS metagenome assembly SWCA01 (sample SAMN10267275, study PRJNA491770) | bioreactor metagenome | isolation source: DHS bioreactor inoculated with | place: Japan: off Shimokita Peninsula
CAGGTTTTCTTCGTGATAAACCAACACCGGCTTATCAAAATGACTAACCACATAGTGGGTCTCTGAAGAGGAAAACAAGTCCTCGAAAAAACCTCTTTTTTCTTTCAAAATGACAATCACATCCAATCGTTCATTGGTGAGGTATTTCTTCAAGCCTTCGCGGACATTTTTCTCGTGGGAGTGTTCAAATTTGAGATGGAAACCGCTTACACTTTCCTTAATTAGTGATTTGAATCCAATCCATTTCAATTTCGACTCAAAGTCGAGGGTTTCCATGTTGTGGAAAATCGTCAGGTTCTTGCCGTCTGCTCCAGCGGTTGTTTCCGACAAGTGTTTGATTGCTTTTAAATCTTCCGAATGGAGAGCCGTAGCATAGAGGTAATTATTCAGGCTAAAAGTCTCCAGGTTGTCGGGGACAACCAACACCGGACACGGCACTTTGTCAATAATATTCGGATAGCTTATCGTTCCTGTACTCAAACCCGAGTAAGTGTTATAATTACTCATCAAAAGCAAGACATCTTTCTCCTGATCGACCGTTTTCGAAATCATTTCCAAGCGGTTTGTCTCAGCAACTTCTATCTCATAGTGAACGTTTTGTGGATGCTTTTCAAAATACTCGGCCGTAATTCTTCTCATTTCCGATTCGGCCTGTTCAAAATCCTTGCGAATTCCCTTTTCTACAACCCGGTAACTTGCTCCGACTCCGGGAACCGTTGAGCCAACAAACTCACCACCAGCACCAACCCAGTATATGTCCAGAACGTAAACGATCTTTAATTTTCGTTTTAACTGATTACTTAATGAAAAAGCTGAACAAATCAGATTTCTCATATTCTTCATGGTATCTAACAGCAATAAATTTGTTTTCATAACTGGTTCTTTTCCAATTCGCTTTGCAGCAGGTTCTTTTTTCTGCTACTGGTCCTGAAACCGATATTATAACTTCAATCAATCCGCTGGCACTGTTTCTTTTTCATTCTTAACCTGTTGTTTGCGTTTTCGAAAAAACAGGCTTAGCGCAATCTTTAATCCTGTTTCGAAGGCTAATTTTCTGATGTAGCCCGAAAAATCATGCATCGCTTCTTGCACATGATCGTTGAGTTTGTCCTCTAAATGGCGCGACTTATACCTCAGGTTTTGCTTCCTGAGTTTTAATTCGCGCATGTTTCTGATGTTCTTCATAGCTCTTCCTCCTCCTCATCTTCTTCGAACAACATGGAAGCGTATTTTCGCAAAACGAAAGAGGAGATTAGTTGCTCTTTAAACAAAGCGAATAGCACTGTCATAAAAACCAACAATCCAGTGACAAGCAATAAACCTGTCAGATAATCATGATAAACCTGGCCATACCAAACAACAAAGGCGGCAAGTCCGAAAAATAAGATGAGTGCGCCGGCCATTGTCAGTAAAAAGCTACTGATGAGGTATGTTGTAACCTGGGTTGCCTTCCCCAAGATGGTAAGCTTAACCAAGTCGATTCGCGTCTGGATATACTTCCTGGACGCATCACTAAGTTCGCCGATGCTATCTGATAGGTTTCTGCTCATAAATTCAGGGAATTAGATGATTTGTTTACTTGCCGCCCGTATTGGCCTGCGATTTCACTTCCTTCTTAATCTTCTCTTCTGCATCATTGGTGCTCTCTTTCACATGGTCAATCATTTCATTGACTTGATCTTTCAGGCTATCCACTTTTTCCCCGATTGTTTCGGACAGATCTTCAGAAACACGTTGAACCTTTTTCTGAATTTTTCTTCTTGTTTTTTCTCCTTTTTCCGGGGCCAATAAAACTCCGGCCAAAGCACCGGCTGCTGCACCGGCAACGAAGCCAAAAATGGCGTTTCTTGTTGCTTTACTCATGACTTTCTTGTTTTTAGTGATTTGTAATTTGAGTATTTATTAAAATTTAAATTGACGTCTTTATTTTTTCAGACGTTCTCGTACTTTTTGTCTCATCGAGTGTTTTGGTAATCCTGCCGGAAGACATCGAACGTTCTTGCCCCCGGATGGTCTTTTTGTCTTGCGCCGAATATGACCCTGTGTTCATATAAGCATTCATGTTTTCAATTCGCTTTCTCAAATTTCTCATGTCTTTATACTTTTAATTGTTTGTTAAAGGCTCTAAATGAAACTCGCTTATCATGGGTCTTCCACATGTGAAGACTTTGGCATCCTCATTTCATCGCCTTTGTTCCAGTCCATTAATCTTATCATGGAAAAAACCATTCCAAAAGCGCTACAAGGCTTCGAAAACAAAACAATTGCTGAACTACAATGCATTACAAAAACTCCTGCCCCCATGTGTCGAAATAGATAGTAGAGCTTGTTCTACAATTTGTAGAAAAAGCTTATCAAGCCTCGTAAAGTGGGGAAAAGAGAGGGATATGCGCGATCAAAAACCGATCAGTTCGTGATCGACATCGTTTTGGATGTGACGGACATCGGCTACAATGAACCGGAAGGCTTGCAGAAAGTTAATTACCACCAGATGACCGCCAAAACAATCAGCTATTTATAATTTCGAATCAATTCAGAGAAGGTGCCATATTCGATCGCAACAAATAAATCCGGCAGCTACGCCCGTTTTTGAAAGACAACGGATAACAGATTAACGATGCCATAAGCCAAGGCAAAAGCTCCGATCAGCGTTGCCAGTGCCATACCGCCACGCAAAGGCTCAAAAATTAGCACGAAACCAAACGAAAGAGCAATGATACTATTCAAAAACAAACCCCAACTGGTCAGGCCTGCTTTCCGCAACGTGTTAAAAGAAAAAGCCATCAGTAATCCTCCAATGAGTGCCCAAATAGCCAGAATAACAACGAAAAACGAAATGGTGCCACCCGGATTATAAAGAATCAGCAAACCAATCCCAACATCGAAAAAAAGCTCCAGCAGCATGGAAGGATTGCTTCGTTGATTTCTCGACAATAAAAGGATCAAGCCCGCCATACCACCTTTCACAAGCAACAAAACAGCAACCAGCCGGGTCACGGATACGAGGGTGAATCCAGGATAAAATAAAAGGCCAAGTCCCAAAAGAATCATGATCATACCTTTCATCAATCCAATTGAACTTTTGTTTATTTTTCCTTTTTCCATTCGTCAACTATCTTAATGTTTATCCATAACAATAACTACCTGGCCAAAGGTAATCGTTCCTGCAAATTATTCTTTTTCGTGCTGCGATTTACAAAAAATCCTTTCGCAAAGGTTCCAACACCGCACAATTTTGTAAAACATTTCAGAAAGTTTTCACCTGCCCCTGCGAAACTCCGAGCGCCGCGTTGTTGTGCAAAAACATCCACAGACTAATGAGGGGAATTGTCTACACCCTTACCGGCAATTAACACTTCAATAAAATCAGATGGCACAGGCTTTTCAAGGTAGGCACTAACAAAGGAATACTGCATGGCGAGATCCCGATTTTTCTTACTGCCAGAGCTGGACAAAATAAAAACTTCGGGTGTCTCCATATTGGCTACAATTCGTTCAAAACGATCCAAAAAGGCTGTTGCATCCATGTCGGACAAGTGAATGTCAATCAAGATATAATCTGGAAATTCATCACTCAAATGCTGATGTTTGAGTTTTTCTAAATAACTCAACAAGCCCGAAGCCTTCCGGAAGCACTTGATCTGCTCTTTTAATGTCTGTTCCTTTAACTTACCCCCTTCAATTCTGAAACAGCCGAGGGCATCATCAACAATAGCTATTTTCTTTAATAAATTTGATTGCCGCATTTTCCGTCCTCCTCAATGACTCGAAATGCCCAATATCTGTTCCAAAGAAACATTGGGATCAATCAGATTTCAATACCGTATTGTTTGATTTTATTGTAGAGTGTTTTGCGGTCAATTTTTAACAGACGGGCAGCTTTTGATTTATTAAATCCAGCCTCTTCAATGGTTCTCATAATCAGTTGCTTTTCGAATTCGGATGAAGCGTCTTTCAACTTCGATTCACCAATTTCCACGTTTTCGCTGTTTACATCTGAATCAGATGGGTAAACAATTTCACGTGGGAGACAATCCTTGGTAATCTCTTGACCGGGAGCCATCAATGCGGCTCGCTTGATCACATTTTTCAATTCCCTGAGGTTTCCGTGCCATGGGTATTTTTGCAGGACCAACTCGGCATCAGCACTTATTCCGTCAATGCGAAGTTCCAACTCTTCGTTTGAGGCGCTTAAAAAGTATTTTGCAAAAAATAAGATATCTTCTTTTCGCTCGCGAAGTGCGGGAAGATTTATCTTAAACTCATTGACCCGGTGATACAAATCTTCTCTGAAATTATTCTGATTGACTTCGTCAAGCAAATCGTCGTTTGAGGCTGTAATGATTCGAACATCAACCTTTTGAGCTTTGTTTTCCCCAACCCTTGACACGGTCCGTTCCTGCAACACGCGAAGCAAACGAACCTGGATGTCGTAACTCAAATTTCCGATTTCATCCAGGAAAAGGGTGCCGCCGTTGGCTTGCTGAAAAACACCTTCTTTATCTCGGACAGCACCGGTAAATGACCCTTTAATGTGTCCAAACAGCTCACTGTTAGCCAGATCCTTGGGGATGGCTCCACAATCGAGCGCCACAAAGGGTTTGTTGTTTCGTTTGCTGTGCTGATGAATAAACCGGGCAATATATTCTTTGCCAGTACCTGTTTCTCCCTGAATCAAAACAGACATGTTAGTGGGTGCCACCCTCCGTGATAAATTGATGACTGACCGCATGTTGTCACTCTTGCCCATGATAAAGTCGCCATCGGTGTAAATATGATCTTGTTTTTTACGGACTTCGGGCTTATCTTGAGTCAGTTTTTGCCTGATTAAAGCCAGAAGTTCTTCTTGCTGGAGGGGTTTGGTGATATAATCCTCTGCCCCCATTTTCATCAGCTTAACAGCCTGACGGATATCGGCGTAAGCCGTAATAATAATCACAATGGTTGATTGGGCAATGGCTTTAATCTTTTGAAGCAACTCCAAGCCATCTGTGTCGGGCAATCGAAAATCGCAAAGGACCAAGTCGAACTGCCCATCTTTGATGGCTTCCATCCCACTTTTGCCGGAAAAAGCTGTTTCCACTTTATACCCGTTGCTGCTCAGTTGCTTTTTTAGGATTTCGCAAATAAACGTATCATCATCAATGATCAATATTTTACTCATATAGCTGTAACTGTTATGGTCGCCGACCTATTTTATATTTTTTTGATCGCTTTAGATCAAGTATTAACGACTCAAAAAAAGACATTATAAGACGTTGAAAACTCTCCACACATGCCAATTTATTACTTCAGTTGATCATCTTCCTGTTGAAGCTTTTTGGCTTGTTCTATCACTTCCTCCACCAAAACCAGCACATGTTTGGTTCTTGCAGAAAGGGTCGTGTAATCTTTGTCACGCAATGCCAGGTCTTCCATTTGTTCAAGCTGCTCAACCAATTCACTCAATCCAAAAAATTTGAACGACGGAATAGCCCGATGTGCCTTTTCTCCCAAACCAGACCAATCTTCGCTTTTTGAAGCTATGTTAAATTCTTCTAAAAGACTTTTCGAGTTTCTTACAAATGTATCAATCATTTTATTAAAAAACTCACGATCGCCATTGGATGTTAACCAAAGATTTTCTGTGTCAATCTCATTGCTCTTGCCAGGCAGCGTCATCTCAAGATCCTCTGCTTCTTTTTTGTTTCCGCCATTGCTGATCAGCTTCAGCACATTACAAATCTTGTTATACAATTCCCGCTCTTTAAATGGTTTAAGTACATAGCCATTAAAGCCATGATTCATGTAAAGCTTGATGTCGCTTTTGAGCACGTTGGCTGTTACCGCCAGTGCATCTATTTTATGATTGGGATTGTTCTTATCCTTCCTGATTTCATGAATAACTTCCAGTCCATTCATTTTTGGCATGTGAATATCCAGCAGAATGATGTCATATCGATTCAGTTGTAGGAAATTCAAAGCCTCCTCGCCGTTTCGTGCCAACTGAAAATCAGCCTTCCAGTTCGACAAAACCGTTTCGGCAAGCAAGAGGTTATACTCATCATCGTCGGCAAATAAAATCTTCTTCCCCTCCAGCATGTTTTCACGAAGCGAATAATGGCTTTCATGTTCAGCCTGTTCTTGTTCTCCCGCTTTCTGAAACGGCAGCGTTACTGTAAACAAACTTCCGCGTCCCACTTCGCTTTCAACCTGAATCCGCCCGTCCATCAACTCAACCAGCTTTTTACAGATGGTTAATCCCAACCCGGCTCCTTTGCGTTTCTTGTCCAGATTAGCGGACGATTGTGTGAACTCATCGAAAATGACCGGTTTCAGCTCGGGTGATATGCCCATGCCGGTATCTTCAACGTCTATGCGCAGAACCATTGTTTGCTCGTCTTCTTTTTCCAAAACACAACGCAACTCAACCATGCCGACATCCGTGTATTTCAGAGCATTCGACATAAGATTGATCACCACCTGTCGCAAGCGGAAAGGATCGCCAACGAGTGTATCTGGTATTTTAGGATCGATTTGGACTGACAGCCGCAATTTTTTTTCATTTGCCCGGATGATAAATGAATTGTAGATCACACTTAAAATTTGGGTCAGGTTAAAAGCGATCTTATCGATATGGACTTTTCCCATTCCAAGCTTAAACAGAATCAGGATCTCATTAACCAGTGAGAGTAAATGCTCCGATGAGTCGTTGATAAAACGGACAAAGTCTTCTTGTTTCTTATTGAGTTCTGAATTGGCCAGCTGCTCGGCAAACCCAACAATCGCGTTTAACGGTGTACGGATCTCGTGGCTCATATTAGCCAGAAAAACTGACTTCGCCTGATCCGCTTTTTGGGCGTCATCCTTGGCTTTTTTCAGGTGTGCCTCCACCTCTTTATCTTTGGTTACGTTCTGTACGATAGCCGTTCCACCAACAACTTCACTGTAAAAATTCTTGACGGGGGTAGCCCATATATAATACACCTGATCCTCCATCCGGATTTCGCCGTCGGCCATTTCGCCGCTGAGAGCTTTACGGTAAAAGGGAAACAAGCGTTTGTGTACTTTTTCATCAAATGCCTCGAAGAGAGTTTTCCCGGCAAAATAGCTGTTTGACAATCCGAAGCGCTCTTTTTCGCGCCCACCGGCTAGTACGTAACGGTAATCGGTGTCAAATAGAAAAACATCAATATCGGGCAAATTATCAATGACAATTTGCTGGTAGTTTTTGATGTCCGTCATGGTGGTGTTGGCGAAGTTGACGCCAGCCATGATCAACTCTTCGCCAGCCTTCTCCGAAAGCAATTCAAGACTAATACGGGCCGCCAGCGGAATGCCCTGAGTAGAGTGAATGATCGTTTCAAACTCCTGGCTTTCTTTGGTAGCAAGTAATCGATCGATCATCTGCGAAAAAACATCTTGCTCCTCGATTTTTAACAGGTCAGAAATGTCTAAGGCACCACTTTTCCCGGGATAAAAAAGATGATCGAAGATACCGGTGTACTTGTAAACTTTATAAGTGGTATCGAATATAAAAATGGCTTCGTGCCTCACCGATTCGGGCATGGCTGGCTGGCTGCTTAATGGGTAACCGAGCTTGGCCGACTTGACTTTATTGCTGAGCAAATCCAGCAGTTCATCCAACTCCATCAGCGATTCCACATCCACATCAACATCACCATTTTTCAGTTGGTTGATTATTCCGGCAATTTCTTCTATTTGTTTTCCCAGTTTTTTATTCATCTGTTGCTGGCGGCTTAACGACTTTTTACCTTAGCCATTCGATTTTTTTAGTATTACTTTAAACGGTATCATTCCAGATTGCCGCAATTGTTTTAACATATCAACAAAATGTTCGAATCAAAGTTTTTAGGGTCCCAATTTTAATTTGCCTCTTTGTTCTTTTTGTTTCGGCCCGAAAATAGGTTTAAAATCCAGCTTTTTCGGATGGTTTCAGCCGTTCTGGCCACCTCATCAATCCCGTGGCCAGCTTTAATCAAAGTGGTATCCAGATGTTGTGCCATTTCGTCATCATACACCAATCGGTTTAGCACACCGCCGCCTTCGTTTAGTTCTTTACTGAACAGCAGCATTTCCATGGTCACCGAATCGGCCCGTGTTGCCATTTGCTTCAGGTGACTTAGGGTGAATGTCAATTCATGAGTGATTGCCGTGTCGTTCACCAAACGCCCAAGGTCGCCTTCGCCACGGTTCACTTTCCCTGTAATTGCTTTGGCATTTTTAGTAAAAGCCAGCAGCTCGTCCCCCGCTTGGCTCAATTTAGTTGTAATGGAATTTTCATTGATCAACCTGGCCAAATCACCATCGCCATTGTTAATTTTATCACTCATTTCCAACAGGGCTTTCGATACCATTCGGCCATCATCAATAATCTTCCGGGCTTCCTGAATCATTTCTTCAACATCAATCGGCTTAATGGAGGTCAGCCGTTCGTAATCATCCACACTCCCGGTCTCGGGCGATCCCGGGTGAATAATCACCATTTTACTGCCCATCAGCCCTTCGCGCCCGATTTCCACTTTGGAGTCTTTCCGGATAAACTCCCTAACCTTCTGATTGATGAGCATTTCAACTAAAATAGTGGAGTCTGAAATAATCTCGACATTGGAAACCGTTCCCACACCGATGCCGGAATACTTAACTTTGTTCCCTTCCACCAGTCCTTTCACATCGGAAAAATGGCTGGTTATGGTAAAGGTTGATGAAAACAGGTTTTGTTTGCTTCCCAGGTAATATACCGCCATTATAAACAACAGTAAGCCAATGGAAACCAGCATACCCAACTTCAACGGACGACTTTTAAACTTACTCATAATACTATCTTTTTAACTGAAATAGGCTTTAACTTCCTGATCATCACTTTCGCTTAACGCGCTGAAAGTACCCTCTGCATAGAACTTTCCATCCTTCATTATTTTAAGCTGATTGGCTGTCATCTTTGCGCATTTCATATCGTGTGTAATAATGATGGAGGACGTATTGTATTTCTCCTGAACCTGCAGGATGAGCTCACTGATTTCACCTGAAGTCACAGGGTCAAGGCCGGTGGTCGGTTCGTCATATAAAATAATCCGCGGTTTCAGAATCAAGGTTCTGGCTAGCCCAATCCGTTTCTTCATTCCTCCGGAAAGCTCAGCCGGCATTTTGTTTATTGCCTCTAATAAGCCCACATTTTCGAGCGATTCTTCAACCAGTTCCCGAAGCTCTTTCTTGTTCTTTTCCAGCTGGGTACGCCTGATTTGAAACTCAAGATTTTCCCTGACCGTCATTGAGTCATACAGAGCACCCCCCTGAAACAGGTAACCCACCTTCTTACGGGTATCATTCAGTTGTTCATCATCCATTCTAAGAATATCGTTGCCGAGCACCAGAATCTCGCCTTTGTCGGCCTCTATCAGTCGGACAATGCATTTAGTGAGCACCGATTTGCCAGTCCCTGACTTTCCCAGAATCGCGAGATTTTCACCCCGCACCAATTCCAGATTGATATCTGTCAGGACAGGTAGGTTGTTGAAGGCTTTCTCCAGATGTCTGATTTCAATTACTGTTTCCATAGAGTTGGTATTAAAAGCCATAAATCAATTCTGAAAACTGAACGGCAATCAGGTCGATAATGAAAATCACCAGCGAAGCGGTTACCACTGCCGAATTGGCCGAAAGGCCCACCGACTCAGTGCCCCGGTCGGCAGTGTAACCTTTGTACGATCCGATCAGGCCAATGAAAAATCCGAAGAAAATAGTTTTAATGGTTGCCGGAACTACATCGGCAAAGCTAAGCGAGTCGAAAGCTTGCGAAAAGAACAACCGCAAAGAAATGTCTTCGCGCATATTCAGAGCAGCAAAAGATCCCAGCAAGCCAACTGCATCAGCGAAAAAAACCAGTATCGGCACCAAAATGGTTGTTGCCATCACTCGGGTTGCCACTACGTAGTTTAAGGGCTTAGCCCCTGAAACTTCCATGGCATCCAACTGTTCGGTCACTTTCATGGCCCCCAGCTCAGCCCCGATTCCGGAGCTTATTTTTCCGGCACACAGCAGGGCGGTAATCACCGGGCCAATTTCACGAATGATCGAAATGGCAATCATGCCGGGTAGAAGTGATTCGGCTCCAAAATCAACCATTACCGGACGACTTTGCAACGTGAGCACCAGTCCCATGATAAAACCTGTGATTGCGATCAGCGGGAGTGTTTTATTTCCAATGTAGTAGCCCTGCTTGATCAGTTCTTTGTACTCCAAGGGGGCCGTAAAAAACTGCCGGGTGACTTTGCCCGTAAACAGTAGGATATTTCCCACTTCGGTAAAGAAACCGTCAAGCGAATGCTGTATGTCGTTTTTTAATGCTTCCATTCCGCTTTTCTACAGCTAAGCAAATATCATTCTAGCTGGTTCGCCAAGACACAACCAAGGGATAAATACATCGCAAAACACTAACTGGCAGGAGTTAATGAATGTGTCAACATCTGAAAACCCTCAAAATTCCAATTGTAGATAATTCTGCAACCTTGTAGATAAACAGCCACAGGTTTTCGGGTGCGAGGCAAACAACATTTCTCAATTACAGGAGTTCGAATTAACAGCTGGTGACAAGCCCGGAAACGATCATTCCGGTACCCAATAATGATGTTTAACTTTTTTAAGCGTAAAACTCAATCAAACTTTGACTTTTAATTATCTTTGCCCCTGCATGTTTCAGAAGATACAGTTAACCATATGGATTTTACTGGGTGGAGTAAGCCTCTTATTTGCCCAGGGAGAATTAAGGAATTTTGGCGGCTTTAATGCTGAAAGCACCTTGCAGAGCAATGATAGTCTGGAGACGGACCAGTACGAGCATAATGAACATATTCCGTCCTTCATTCGAAGTTGGGAATTGAAAAACTACGGTGCGCTCATGGAAGAAACCGAGGTGGACACTGCCCTGAATTTTTTCCACTTGTACAACCCCATATACCAAAACAGCATCAGCAATACGTTTACCGGCAACTTGGGCGGCGCTTATCAATCAAATAATTTTTTCAAGCGAAAGGGCGATTCGGATTTTTATTTTTACCGGGCCTTCGACGTCTATTCCAAATTTCCGTCCGATATCCGGTACTTCAACACCACAACGCCTTATACGCTGCTGGACTACAGTCAAAGCGAGAATAAAAATATTCAGAATGAAACCCGATTCAATGTGTTTCACTCGCAAAATATCAACCGCGATTTTAATTTCGCCTTTCTTTACGACCAATCAAAAGCAACGGGGCAGTACGAATACCAGGAAAACAAGTATCACACCATCGGGTTTTACTCCAGCTACGAGTCAAACAACTGGGTATCGCACTTCAACTTGCTTTTCAACAGGATCCGGAACATGGAGAACGGCGGGTTGACCGATGACAATCCGGGCCTAAATGAATACTCAGAAACCGATATCTACATTGTCAACCTGGATGAAGCCAACACGTCTATCAACAACAATACGATTTTTTGGAATACCGAATACCGGCTGGGAAAAACCATTGAGGTGGAAGATTCGTTGGGAAATATCGTGGATGAATTTATTCCGAGAACCGGTTTTTTTTACGAGGTAGAGTATTCGGGGAACAAAAAAATCTACACCGATACTGATGAGGCATCCAACCGACAATTTTACAGAAATACCTACATCGATTCAACGGCTACCAATGATACCATTGGCTACAACCGGCTGACCAACGTCTTCCAACTGAGGTTTTATGAGGCTCCCGATCGAAAATTTACCTTTACCACGCGAGCCTTTATTGGGCACGATCTCATCCGCATTAAAATGCCAGTGGACACCGTGCTGCAGAAATTCAAACACAGCAACACCTTTGTAGGCGGGGGGATATCGCGCGACGAAGGCGTTTTCTGGAAATGGGGCGCCCAGGGAAAACTCTACCTGACCGGCTACCGTTCGGGCCAAACGGAATTAGGCGCGTTCATCTACAAGCCCATCCGAATTGGCAATGATACTACGAGCTTGAAAATATCAGGCGAATTGAACACCATCGTGCCTGATTATTTTGAGCAGCGATTTAGTTCCAACCATTATGCATGGAATAATCGTTTCGACAATATTAATGAGATGATTGTCAATTCAGAAATTCATTCTCAAAAATACAAATTGACACTGGGAGCCAACTACGCCCTGATTGGCAACTACATTTACAACGATGCCGAGGCGCTTCCCCGTCAAGGAGGTTCGGAATTGCTCGTGCTTTCAGCTTACCTGAATAAGACCATTGAGTCGAAGCATTGGCTGTTACGCGGACAGGTAATCTGGCAAAAAGCCAACCAGGAACAATACCTGCACCTGCCCGATTTTAGCACCTACTTCAGCATGAACTACAAAACTATCATTTCCAAGGTTTTATACACACAAATAGGAGCCGACATTCGATACAACACCGAGTTTTACGCGGATGCTTACGATCCGGCAACAGGTCGCTTCTATTGGCAAAATCAAGATAAAATTGGTAACTTTCCCTTCGTTGACGCCCACATCAACCTGAAACTAAAGCGTACCCGGTTATTTTTTCAATGGCTGAATGCTGCATCGGGTTTCTTGGATGGTGGATTTTGGGCCGCACCGAATTACCCGCTATACCGAAGAACATTCAGGCTCGGAGTTGCCTGGACGTTCTACGATTAGCCGAAAGTTACGAAACAAGCATGAGTAGAAACCAGACATACATTCCGTTTATTGCCCTTATTTTGGTCGTCCTTCTTTTTTCCTGTAACGGAAGAAAAAACCGGAAAGATGATGAGTCATCAGCCAGGAAGAACGACCTGACGCGAATCATGAAATCGGGCCAGCTACGGGCCGTGGTTGACTACAACTCAACCAACTACTTTATTTACCGCGGAAAACCAATGGGCTTTAAGTACGAACTACTGAAGCATCTGGCCGAAGACATGGGTGTTCAGCTGGAGATCTCGGTCAGCAACAACCTGCAGGAAACCTTTGAAGGCCTTCAGGATGAGCAGTACGACCTGGTTGCTAAAAACCTGACTGTCACAAAAAAACGAGACGAGATCATTGCCTTCACACTCCCGTTAGAACAAACCCGGCAGGTGTTGGTGCAACGCAAACCTGACAACTGGCGAACTTTGCCCCACCATGCCTTGGAAGATTCCTTGATTCGAAATCAACTCGATTTGGCCGGAAAGACTATTTATGTCCAAAAGAATACCGCCTATTACCGGCGCATGGTCAACCTCTCGGACGAAATCGGGGAAGAAATTGACATTGTACAGGATTCGATTTATGGGGTCGAACAACTGGTTTCGATGGTGGCCAATGGCGAGATTGACTATACGGTGTGCGACGAGAACGTTGCCAAAGTCAATCAAACTTTTTATCCCAATCTCGACATTAGCACGCCAGTCAGCTTCCCGCAAAACATTGCATGGGCCGTACGTAATGGTTCGGAGGAATGGCTGAAATACCTCAACAACTGGATTCGCAACTTTCGGAAAACAACCACTTACGCAGTGTTGTACAACAAATATTTCGAGAACAGTCGCTCCAGCACGATGGCCAGCAGTGGCTACCATTCCATTCGCGACGGCAACATATCGCCGTTTGATGAGATGATAAAAGATGCCGCCCAAAGAGCCGGACTGGACTGGCGGTTTCTTGCGGCCATGATCTACCGTGAATCACGGTTTGACCCGGACGCTGAATCGTGGGCCGGAGCCTACGGACTGATGCAGATCATGCCTGAAACAGCCGATTTGGTTCGAATGAATGAATATGAGGAGCCGGAACAAAATATCCGGGTTGGTGTGCGCCTTTTAGAATGGCTCAATAAGAACCTCAAGCCCGACGTCCCCGATTCGACCCAAAGGGTTAAGTTTGTGTTAGCTGCCTACAATGTGGGGCTGGGGCATGTAAAAGATGCCCAGCGCCTGGCTGAGAAATACGACAAAAACCCGGAAATTTGGGATGACAACGTCGATTATTATTTGCTAAACAAATCGGCATCGAAATTCTATAGCGACCCGGTGGTCCGCTGGGGCTACTGCCGGGGCGAGGAACCCTATAACTACGTGAACCGGGTGCTGGAAACTTACCGCGACTACCGGAATATTATTGCAGAGTGAGGCTGCCTTCTTTCAGTATTTCAAAAAATTCGGCTAAAATCATGGCTGTGGCTCCCCAAATAATTTCCCCTTCGTATGGATAATACGGCACCCTTAATCGTCCACGGATGGTATCCATTTCGGTATGCGCAATTCGCTCTTCCTGTAAAAACTCCTGCACCGGAAGCAGGATCAGCTTTTCAGCTTCGGCCTCATTCAACACAAAGTTGGGTTTGTGATCGACCCAACCCACATAAGGGAAAATGGTGTAGCCGCTAACGGGAATAAATAACTGTGATAACATGCCCAGCAAGCGAATATCGAGCGGCGAAATGCCCACCTCTTCCTGCGCTTCGCGCATGGCAGTCAGCTCAGGGCTTTCGCCCTCTTCAATTCGTCCGCCCGGAAAACTGATTTGCCCCGGATGGTTTTTCATATTCGGGTTGCGGCGCGTCAGGCAGGTATAAATCCGCCCCTCGTGCGGAAATAACAACAGCAACACGCTGCTGTATTTCACTTCAGACATCTCATTGAAATTGGCCGACAGTTTCCGGCCTGGCGGAAGCATCTTCCGGTGCGCTTTTTCGCCCGGCAAATCGCTTTGGAGCAATTGTTGAATATGTTGTATGAAAGGGTATCCCATAGTTTCTAAAGTCACTGTATAATTGCCGATTCGCCACGTCATCCAATAGCGAAAATTCACCAGTACGAAGTAAACGACAAATTTAAAGACCGTACCTATATAAAAAAGTTTCGGCCAAAAAGTTTTACGAATAAATAACCTGGTGCTAAAATGGAGTGCCCGATGTGTCAAAAATCTGATGCAAACGTTCTGCGGTAACTGGGGGAAAACGGGTTTAAATGGCCGTCTAGTCTTTGCATAAGATCTCCCGCCAAAGGACTCCGTGACTGTTTAGTTATATCTTCCCCGGCGAAAAGTGGATCCATCACTATTTGGTCAACGTCTGAAAGAGAACAGCGACGTGTTATGATGATTAGATTTGACAGCATCAAAAGAAAACTTTGTGAAATTCGTGTTATTCGTGGACCAACGGTCTTAAGTTATCCATTCGTGCATCCGTGGCTGTCAGGTCGAATGGGCACAGGTCATGAGCACTCAAACCCGCATCATTCCTGTAATCCAGGGAAAAACTATTCGAATCGGATGGTTTTTTCGGGTGAAATGCGGCTGACAAAATACGACGGGCCAAGCAGCATAAACGTGGTGGCTACCAGTGCCCCAACATTTAAAAGTACCAGATGCAGAATAGAAATATTCACCGGAACGGTATCGACATAATAGGAAGTGGGATCGAGATGAATAATTTCGAAGTAATGTTGCGCCAGCCCCAGCGCCAGCCCCAGCAAATTGCCCCACAGCAGGCCCTGCCCAATCAAAAAGACCGACAAATAAAGGAAGACCTTGCGGACATTGACATTGGCCGCACCCAGGGACTTAAGCACGCCAATCATTTGGGTACGCTCCAAAATAATGACCAGCAAGCCCGAAACCATGTTAAAGCCGGCCACCAAAACCATCAGCAACAGAATGATCCACACATTCATATCGAGCAAGTTCAGCCAGTCGAAAATATGCGGAAACTTCCGCTTGATGTTGATCACCCGCAGCAGCGATTCGTCATCGGTCAGGTTGGCCAAAAGCAGGTCGCGCACCTGGTATTCCATGACGTCCACCTCATCCAAATCATTGATGAAAATTTCGAACCCGCTGATCTCGTCTTCCTCCCACGAGTTCAAGCTTTGAAGATGCCGGATGTCAATCAGCATAAACATCTGGTCGAACTCTTCCAACCCGGTACGGTAAATGCCGCCAACCTCAAACTGCCGGATGCGGGGTGTTCGTTCATTTTCATTCAGAAAATACATGCGAAACGAGTCGCCAAGGGTCAATTTCAGGAGGTTCGACACCTGTTCCGAAATCCACACCTGGCTGGTTCGCAACGAATCGAGCGGAATCTGTTTCCCGGCTACTTTGTTTTTTTCGAAGAAGGTCCAGTCAAAATCAGGAGCAACCCCTTTCAGCACCATACCCTGAATGGCTTCTTCGGTACGAATCATGCCCGGCTTGGTAATAAACTGCTGCACATGTTTTATCTCGGGCATGGCTCTCAGCTCGTCCAGAAAAGGTTGCCGGCTGTTGATCAACTCGGTTTGATAGGAAAAGTTGCTGTCGTAATTCACAACCTGCAGGTGTGCGGCAAAGCCATTTACTTTGTCTTCAATCTCGCGCTGAAAACCGGTCACAATTGCCACGGCCAAAATCATCACCATCATGCCCAGGCTGATGCCAGCTACCGCCAGGCGAACAATGCGCCGCGACATTTTTTGGCTTCGGTCTTTCGATGAAAACAATCGCCGGGCTATAAATAACTCTGTGTTCATAGTGATGAGTTGATGACAATGCCCAAAATTAAGAAGAAGTGTTAAGCCTGCAACCTTCAAAGCAAACTAATATTTTGCTTAAGCTTCTGTCCGGTTTATAAAAGGCAGGATAAGTAAGGAGATGAGTCCAAGCAGAATCATCATGGCCATCATGGACGTGTGGGCCAGCAGGGCGAACACCATGCCGTCGGATTTGTCGATACCATATACCAACAGGGCCTGAACCACCATGAAATGCCAGGCACCAATACCGCCCTGTACCGGTGCCACCATACCGTAGCTTCCGAGCACAAAAGCCGTTAAGCCGGCAATGGCAGGCAAGTGCGAAGTAAAATCGAACGAAAAGAAGATCACATACAGCATGAGGTAGTACATCAGCCAAATAAATACCGAATGGAAAATAAACGCCCACTTGTTGTTCATGTGCCTTAAGGTTCTCAAACCTTCAGCAAAGTTCTTGAGTACGCTTCGAATTTTGCCAAGCGCTGCGGTACGCATGATTCGCTTCCAGAAAAAAGCCACCAAAGCGATGACCAGGATAAACACCAAAATAGACCAGGGCGAGTGAGTGAGTTGGTTGAGTCGTGCATTCACTTCGGGGTTGTTATCCAGAAACTGGATTACCTGTCCAAACTGCCCCACAACCACCAACAGCGTAAATAAAAGCAGCATGATCACATCGACAATCCGTTCAACAACCACGGTTCCAATCAACTGCGTAAACGACATTTTTTCATATCGGGCCAACACCCCGCAACGCGAAATTTCGCCCATTCGTGGAAAAACAAGGTTCATCAAATAACCCACCATCACCGCCAAAAAGGTGTTTAGTGTGCGTGGGCTTTTGCCCAAAGGTTCAATCATCAGGTTCCAGCGCAAGGTTCGGCTGATATGGCTAAGCAATCCCAAAAACAAGGATAACAACACCCACCAGTAATTCACATCATTTTTTAAAATGGATTTTAGCCGGTCAACATTCTGATCTTTATAAACCAACCAAAATAAGAGGAGGCCTAAAGCTAAAAAAGCAAGGAATTTTAGGGTCTTTAAGATTTTTGGGTTCAAAGCAAACTTGTTAGTTTCTGAAATTACGCTATTTTTAAGATCGAATTTAGCGACACTTCCTATTTTTATTAAGTACTTTATTACATTTGCACGCCTTAAAAACGGCAAGTTTCACACACAAAAATAGATATTTGTTTGAATTCGCCTCGTTTTTTAACAACATATCTCACATTCAAAACAGAGAGAACAGCACGAATGATCAACGTCAGAGCAAAAAAGAACCTGGGACAACATTTCTTGAATGACAAGAATATTGCCCTGAAAATTGTTGACAGCCTGCAAGCTGACGACATCAAGCATGTTTTGGAAGTTGGTCCCGGAATGGGTGTTCTCACACAATTTTTACTGCAGAAGAAAAATTATCAAACCACGGTGGTTGAAATTGACCGCGAATCTGTGGCCTATCTCAAAGTGCACTTCCCGGAACTGGAAGACCGGATTATCTCAAGGGATTTTCTGAAAATGGATCTGGGGGCGTACTTTAGCGAACCTTTCGCCATTATCGGCAATTTTCCCTATAACATTTCATCACAAATTTTCTTTAAAGTACTGGAACACCGTGATCAAATTCCGGAAGTTGTTGGCATGATTCAGAAAGAAGTAGCCGAACGCATTGCCACCGGCCCGGGAAGCAAAACCTATGGTATCTTGAGTGTTTTTCTTCAGGCTTTCTACGATATCGACTATTTATTTACGGTTCACGAAAATGTTTTCATTCCGCCTCCTAAAGTCAAATCCGGGGTTATTCGCTTGCGCCGCAACCACACCAAAGCGCTCAACTGCAACGAGAAACTATTTTTTCAGTTGGTGAAAGCCGGCTTCGGTCAACGGCGCAAAATGCTCCGTAGCTCCGTTAAATCCTTTATTCGGGATGAAGAATTAAAACAAGATCCCATTTTTTCTAAACGTCCCGAGCAGTTAAGTGTTAATGATTTTGAACGTTTAACCCGGCTGATTGAAGGTCAGTCATAAAACCAGAACCATGCAATTCGAACTGAACAGAGAATTTATCGACGAGCTAAGGGTTCTTATCGAAAGTGAATCGGCAAAAGCCATTTTGGATAAGCTAGAAGGACTGCACCCAACCGATATTGCCGAACTCATGGACGAGCTGAACATGGACGAGGCCAAGTACCTTTACCTGCTGCTCGATCCTGAAAAGGCTTCGGATGTCATGGTTGAGATTCCTGAAAACGAACGCCGACGTTTTCTGAAAGTTCTTCCGCCCGAGCTGATTGCCCGGCAATTTATCGAATACATGGATTCGGATGATGCCGCCGACGTGGTTGGCGACCTGGAAGACGACATGAAGGAAGCCGTTCTTCAGGAGATGAAAGATAAAGAGCAAGCCGGCGACATTGCCGACCTGCTGGAATACGATGAAGAATCAGCGGGGGGATTGATGGCCAAGGAGCTGATTAAGGTCA
>SWCA01005122.1_pt1 | contig 18979 bp, 18 predicted proteins | sample 4692961 | NCBI WGS metagenome assembly SWCA01 (sample SAMN10267275, study PRJNA491770) | bioreactor metagenome | isolation source: DHS bioreactor inoculated with | place: Japan: off Shimokita Peninsula
GACGAGGGGGAGGGCTGCCGGATTTCCGGCCCCCTCTCTACTCTACAGGGCGCGGAGCGAAGAGTAAGAGTTTTTTACAGCGAAAGGCGTGAATGAAGAAGATAGGAGAAACCGTTCTTATCCCTATCTCCTTTTTCTCTCCTGTCTTCTCTGTGTCCTCTGCGACCTCAGTGGTTTATACAGGCCTTCAGCCGATGGCAATCATGCGTTCTACGGATTTCACGGCTCGCACGCGGATGTCTTCGGGAACGCGCACCTCGAACTGCTCGAAGAGCAGGGCGTCACGCACCTTGCGAAGCGTGATCTTCTTCATATGCGGACATGTATGGCAGGTGCCCACAAACATGCGGTCTGGAAAAACGGAGCGCAGGTTATCGGCCATGCTGCATTCGGTGACGAGCAATACGTTTTTATTCGAGCTTCGGGCGATGAACCCTTCCATCTGCGAGGTGCTTCCGCTGAAGTCGCTGGCCTGCGTTACGTCGGTATCGCATTCAGGATGAGCGATCACAAGCAGATCATCGAACTGCTTGCGAAAATAAGCGATATCTTCGCCCGTGTACTGTTCGTGAACCATGCACTTCCCTTTTTCATAGGGGATGAGCTTCTTCTTCGTTTGAAGCTGCATGTTTTTTGCAAGATAGGCGTCGGGCAGAAAGAGGATCGTATCATCGGGCAGGCTTTCGATGACCTTCAGGGCATTGGCGCTTGTACAGCAGATGTCGGTTTCGGCCTTCACCTCGGCCGAACAGTTCACGTACGTAACGACGGGAACGCCAGGATACTGCGCCTTCATGGCGCGCACGTCGGCTCCGGTGATGCTTTCGGCGAGCGAGCACCCGGCTTCAGGGTCGGCGATGAGAACCTTCTTATCGGGATTGAGGATGCTGGCCGTTTCGGCCATGAAATGCACGCCGTTAAAGAGGATGATGTCCGCCTCTGTATCGGCAGCCTTGCGGGCGAGGCCGAGAGAGTCGCCGATAAAATCCGAGCAGCCATAAAAGACGGCAGGCGTCATGTAATTATGGCCGAGAACGACGGCGTTTTTTTCGCGCTTAAGACGCTGGATTTCTTCGATCAGCGGCATGGCCTCGTCGAGCTCATGCGGCATCATCGTCTTTTCGAGCGTCTGTCGGATCTCATCAAGGTCTGTCATGGCCTGCATGAGTTCAAGAAACCAATCGAAACTCCGCTGACAAGATAGAAACGGCCTGTTTTCGCAGGGCATCTCAAAAACCGGCACAGTTGCCTTTTCTTAAAGAAGTCTTTGAAATCACGTCTTCCGGTTCTGGAAGTAGGGGCAGACGTCTACGAAGACGCAATCCGGGCATTTCGGATTTGTGGGACGACAGATCTCACGCCCGAGAAAGGAGAGCGACATTCCGGCATCGGCCCAGAGCGCCGGATCAAGCGTTCCCATAAGTGCCTTCTCAATCTTCGCAGGCGTTCCTTCGCCGAGTCCAAGCCGCGGCACGATGCGTTCGACATGCAGATCGACGATGATGCCTTTTCCCGGCTTGCCGATCTCCCGGAGTATGACAAGCGCCGTTTTGCGTCCGATGCCTTTCATCTGAACAAGGCCCTCAAGTGTGAGCGGGATCTTGTCGTCCGATCCGATCTGCTTTGCCGTTTCGCAGATCCATTCGCACTTCTTTTCGTAGTTCGTGACTCCGCGAAGTAACGGATGCAGATCACGCGGCTTTGCACGGGCCAGATCGCTCAGACGGGGATAGGCGTCAAAAAACGGCGGCGCTACCTGATTGATGTGTTTATCCGAATCTCGGGCCGAGAGTATGGTCATGATCATCAGCTGGTACAGGTTCCGATACTCAAGCGGATGTTTGCGTTTTCCGTAACGCTCGTTAAGTCGGGCGAAGTGGTCGTTCCAGTTCGTCGAGAAAAGCGACATAGTGCAGTCTGCTACCGTTCAGTGATCGTTGTCTATCTTTTCTTGTAAGATAAGGCCGTGCAGATCGGCCTCTGTTCCATAGAATACATTGACATCGACCGGGCCGTTAATGCCCGGAACGGAGGCCCTTGAATAATACTGCCAGAAGATCCAGCCCGGAAAATCATCGGGCTCGAAGAAGATGTCGCGTATCCAGAGTCGCTTCATCCATGAGGGATCTCCATAGGCCTCAAAGAATTCCTCTGTCGTATAGAGGATCGGCTCTGAGCCGTAGTGGGTCCGTATCATGTCCAGGAATTGATTCAGTTCCTGATTGAATTCATCTTCGGTGGGGCGCTTCGAGCAGTTGCCGCCGAATTCCAGATCGATGGCCGGCGGAAGCATGTGAGCCCCGGGCACGGTTCGTATAAGATGCTCGGCCTGATCCCTTCCGGGCCGACAGAGAGTATAGAAATGGTAGGCTCCACGAATCAGTCCGGCCTCTTCGCTTGCTTTCCAGTTCCGGTGAAATTGTGGATCGGTGAAATCGCCGCCTTCTGTGGCCTTGATATAGACGAAGCGGTATTCAGAGCGGCCGACCAGCGGCCAGTCGATGATTCCCTGATGATGAGAGACATCAAGGCCGCGGACAGGAAAGCGCTCTTTATCGGGATGGTTGAATTGAAGCCATCCGCTATCATAGAGAACAGGAGCGAGCAGGGCGGCGCCGGTGGCGAGAGCAGCGAGCAGGGCGGCAAATGTGATGAGTCGGAGTCTGTGGTTTCTGGGCATGGGGGTGTCTCACCAGACTGAGCCGGTGCCTTTGCAATGTCACAAAAAATTCGTGCAGAGAAAATCCGGAGTTGCAAATTTGCTTGTCTTTTGATAAGTATTCGGATGATTGTGTTTATGCCTCCGGCTTCATCCCGTTCTGCGCTGCCTTCTGCTCTCGACCCGTCGCCTTCAGGGGCAAGGCCTTCAGAATCGTGGCTCTCAGAATCACGACGCTCAGGGCTGTGGCTCCCGAAGTCATGGTCTCCAGAAGGGGTCGCCCTTCTTTCGGGGGAGAGCTTTCCCACAGACGTCTCTCATCTGTGGATTGCAGACCTTGCTCTGCGCGACATGCCTGTGCTGGTCATCGATTGCGCCATCCGACTTGATGTGTTTCGCCTGGTGGATGAGGCCTTGCGTCGGGACGTGAATCCAGATGTGCTGCTTGCGGCGATCCTGGTGCAGAGGGTGTTTACCCCGTATCATATACTCGAAGCCATCGCCAGGGCTGAGAAAGAACGGCGTCCGTTAACGGTTCTGCTTGCTCCGATGAAGCAGTTCTTTGATGGCGACGTCGGCGAAGAGGAGGGGCTCTTCCTGTTGAGGCGCATGGTCGCTCGATTGCGCTCCACCGCCTCCCCTTTTCTTATCGTGGAGAGGGAGCATTACTCTCATCCTTCTTTCAAGGCGATCTTTCCTGAGCTTGAAGCGCTTGCCGCTTCTGTGTGGAGGGTGACCGGTCGCTCTTCATCACGTGTAACATCCGACATCATGCGCCCGCGTCTGAAGCAAACAGAGAAAGACGCGGCATTCGACAGGAGGGCTTTATGGGACGCACCGTCGCCGCCTACTCATGGCAGCTTGAAAAGGTAAGGGATCGATTCCGCAAGTTCCGCGCCTCTCTGCGAAGAGAAGATCAGCATCTTTTCGATGATCTGATGCTTTATGCGAAGCTGCATGTACAGGCCGGCGTCATGGCGGCCTTTCCGAATCCCTCTGATCCGGTTATGCTTTCGATTCTTATAGAGCAGCAGCGCCAGCTCAGCAGAATGAAGCGAGAGCTACAGAGGCTGAAAGACTCTCTGAAAAGCTCCGAGGGAAATCCGCCGGGAAGCTCTGAGGTAAGCGCCGAAGGGAACTCTGTAGAGGCAAGCAGTCCGGAAGATGTTACCGATGTATGATAACCATAGAAGGACATCTGTTTGATCTTCAGAACAGAGAAGACGTCATGCTGCTCTGGATGCGAGATGATACCGGTCGCACGCATCTGATCTGCGATCGTTTTCAGCCGTCCATCTACGTGCATGGCGATGCCGCCGTGATTGACAGACTGACCCGCAGGCTTCAGGTGCTCGGCGTACTCGCCTGTTCGCCCGAGCGAACGGAACGCATACACTTCTACACGGGTCATGTTATGCCCGTAGTGTGTTATACGTTTGCAAAACCCTCTTTTCTCAGAACGGTTCACCGTAAACTCTATGCCTTTTTCGAGCGCGTTGAGATCTATCATAGCGACGTGGAATTGCCGACGCTCTATCTGCTCCATCGGGGCTGGATTCCCATGGCGCGGCTGAGGCTGGAATGCGAATGGAATGAGCAAGAACAGCGACTCGATCTGCTTGACGGAAGCATGCTTGAAGACGCCGCTGCGATCGAGTATCCGGTGGTGCCGCTTCGCACGGCCTATCTGTCTCTGGCCGCCAGTCATCGATTCGGTCTTCGCGGCAACGCTCTGCTGCTTGAATCGGGCGCCGAGCAGATCGAGGTGCCTACGGATAACCCGGTGCGAATGATCCATCGTTTCAACGACTTCTTTTATCGTAACGACCCAGACGTCATCCTTTCAGAATACGGAGATCGTACCATATTCCCGGCTCTTTTCAAACATGCAAAAGAACAGAAGATCCCTTTGCAGGCCGATCGCATCACCGCAGGCGATATGGCTCTGAATCGCAAGATCATCACAGAGGGGCGCAGCTATTTCACTTACGGCAGTATGATCTTCCGTGCACCGTCCTATCCGTTACAGGGGCGCTGGCATATCGACCGGCACAACTCTTTCGTACATCGCGAGAGCGGGCTTGAAGGAGTGATTCAGCTCTCGCGCCTGTCCTGTATTCCCGTGCAGAGGATGGCGCGCTCCTCCACGGGGGCGGCCATGACGATGATTCAAACTGCCGTCGCTCTGAAGCAGAACTATCTCGTCCCCTGGCAGAAAAGTCACAGCGAAGAGCCGCGAAGCGCCCTTGAACTGCTTACATCCGATAAAGGAGGCCTCGTCTATGAGCCCGACATACGCGAAACAAACGTTCGAGAGAACGTCATTCAGATCGATTTCAGCCAGATGTATCCGACGATTATGGTCCACCATAACCTCTCTCCTGAGACGGTTCTCTGCTCCTGCTGCGCGCCGTCCTATGCGGATTGCGATCGTGTACCCGAGGCGCATTTTCCCGTATGCCGTCGTCGCAAGGGGATCGTCCCGCTATCACTTGCGCCGATACTGGAACTCCGACGTTACCTGAAGCATCAGAAGAAGCATGCGCCGACGGCAGAAGAGCGGGAACGTGCCCATCAGAGACAGGATGCCTTGAAGTGGTTGCTTGTAACCTGCTTCGGCTATCTCGGTTATCGCAATGCCAAGTTCGGGCGGCTCGAAAGCCATGAAGCCGTTACCGCCTTCGGAAGACAGAAGCTGCTTCGCGCCAAACGCATCTCTGAACAGAGAGGATACAGGGTGCTGCATGCTATTACCGATTGCCTCTTCTTGCAGAAAGAGTCACCGTTTGATGATCCAACGGTTCATCCCGTAGCAGGCCCTACCGGTCACGGGCAGCAGCTGCAGGAGCTCTGTGATGCGATTACTGCGGCGACATCGGTGGAGATGTCTCTGGAAGGAGAGTACTCCTGGATCGTCTTTTTATCTTCACGTCAGGACGAGCGTCTTCCTGTCGCCAACCGTTACTTCGGGCGTTTCACCGACGGCACAATGAAGGTGCGCGGCATTCAGGTCCGGCGCCGCGACACTCCGGACTTCTTGCGGCATGTGCAGCAGCAGATGCTCGATGTGATGGCGACGGCTGAAACGATCGCCGATCTCAGGGCGCTTCATCCGACGATGGATGAACTCTATCGTATATGGAAAGAGCGTCTTTATAACAGTGAGATCCCCTGGAGAGATCTGCTTCTGCGTCGTACGGTGAGTCGCTCTGTGGACGAATACACCGTCGATGGGGCGAGCTCTCTTTCTCTGGAACAGCTTGCCGAGATGGGTATCGAACTGCAGCCAGGAGAGAAGGTGCGATATCTGATTCTTTCGAAGAAGTCAAGGGATCGACGCCGTCGTTATCTGACCGAAGAGAAGGCGGCGCTTGAAGAACAGGAAGGGCGCAGACCCGGTTACGACTGTCATGCCTATGGCGAATCGCTTCGCGAGGCTTTCCGGGAGCTGTGGGAGCATTTTGCACCGGCAGGTTACTTCGACGAACTCAAAGACGGCCAGCAAAGGCTCTTTTTACGAAAGAGAAGGGATTGATCTCATTCCAGTCGGCAGGAACCTGGTGTGAAGGAGCGCATGATGAGCAAGAAAAGAATTCCGCTGATGGTTCCCGATATCGGCGATGCAGAGCGTATCGAGGTGGTCGGCTGGAACGTTCAACCGGGGCAGTCCGTCTCTGAGAACGACGAACTCTGCGAGCTTGTGACCGATAAAGCGGCCTTTCCTCTTGAGTGTCCTCATACAGGTCAGATCGTCGAGATAACGCAGCCGCGCGGAAGCACGGTTAAAGTCGGCGATCAGCTGGCCATCCTTGAAGTCGAAGAGGCATGAAATCCGCCGTCCTTTTTCTCGGCGACAGTCTGACATACGGGTATCTCGTTCCACCGACCGATTCGATTCCGGCGCGCATCGAGCGGCTTCTGCGAGAGCACGGAGTTCGGACGATGGTGATCAACGGTGGTGTGCCGGGCGATACGGTGGAGATGGCGGCCCGTCGGCTTCCTTATTACTTCGAGAAGTTTCCGGGCATATCGACCGTCGTGGTCTTTCTCGGCGCCAACGATTTTCTTCTGCAAGAGGATCCCGCCGCAGTCGAACAGGATTATCAAAATCTGATCAAAGACCTGCGCGGCCGCAACGTTCGCATTCGCATCGTCGCCTTCGGCCCGCTGCCCGGTTTTTCAGCAAGCTACCAGGAGAGATTCGCCGCCATCTTTCCGACGATGGCCGAACTTGCTGGCAGCGAGCTCATTCCGTTTCCGATGGTCGACATCGTCGGTCGCCCACAGTACAATCTTGCGGACGGCCTGCATCCGAATAGCGAAGGCTACAGACTGATGACGGATCGCCTGTGGCCTGCATTGAAAGACGATCTTATAGAACCGGCTCGGTAATTATCAGGCTGATATTGTCGCTCCCTCCTCGTTCCAGAGCTGTGCTCAGAAGCCATCCGGCGAAGTCGGCCAGGCTCTGCCCGTTCTCGTTCATGCGCTGAAGGTGTTCTCTCATTTCGTCGTCCGCGAAGTTCTCCCACAGTCCGTCGCTGCAGAGCAGAAAGGAAAATTCGGTGGCATATTGGGCGGGGATCTTTTTTACAAGCGTAGCAGGCGTGTTGCCGTCGGCGACTAAACTTCTCGTGAGGCGGTTCTTTAAAGGATGCCGGTTGCGCATCTGTTCGGGAATCTCACCTTTTTCAATGAGAGCCTGCACCTGCGTATCATCACGGGTCAGCCGCCTGAAATCGGGCAGAGAATAGATGCGCGAGTCCCCGACGTGCACAAGGAAGAGCGCTGTCTCAGTAAAGCACAGGGCCGATAACGTCGTGCCCATACTGCGCGAAACGTCGCCGGCCGCAGCTCTTCGACGCAGCTGATTCATCACGAAGCCGGGTACGCCGCGAATGCCGGCCTCATCGTAAAGCCGGTTTGACGGTTGACCGAGGGCCTGCACGGCGACGGCGCTTGCTATTTCACCGCTCCCATGTCCGCCGAGTCCATCGGCGATGGCGAGCCAGTTTCCCGACAGAAGTTTGATTTCACCGGTCGTAACGCTATCCGCCTGTCCGTCCGTTATTACTGTGTCGCCAATGCGCATAGAGTCCTCGTTTTTCTCGCGAACGAGCCCCTTATGTGAGGCGTAGTGAACTCTAATACGCACCGCCTTTTCTGCCGAAGTCCCTTTCATATCGTTTTTATACAACGCCGAATGCACAGGTTTGACAATGAAAAAGCTGCTTCATCGGCACCTTGCAGAAGAGATTTCGCGGGCCCGATCTTGTGAAATCGCCTGCGTTTTTCGCGGCGTCAACGTCTGTTATGAGAGACAGCGTGGCAGGCAGGTCGTAATCCGGTCGCATAAAGAGGACTTCATGCAGAAAAACACTTCTCTCGCTCTGTCGACGCAGACACGAGCTCTTCTGACGATCAACTATATCAGATTTGCACTGGTCGTATTCTTCTATTCGTCGCTGGCCTCGGCCTATACGATCATGCATCCGGTGGTTTTCGGGAACCATCTTTTCGGAACGACGGTCATTCTGATCATGGCTTTGATCTTTCACCACTATCGTTTTAAATGGACGGAGGGGCGTCTGCTCCGCGTGGCAAAATTCTTCACGCTGTTCGAGATCAGCATTACCGGCGTTTTGCTCATTCTTGATGCTATCATCGTTCCCGAATCAGGAAGTTCCAACCTGAATAATCAGGTCTTCTATGCCCTGTTTTTCTTTTACATTATCATGTCGGCTCTGATCAACGATAGATTCTTTACGATCGTCGTCGGTTTAACCGCTCTTGTTATCTATGGAGCCTTCTCTGCGGTCGTTCTTACGGCGCCCGGTATCGTTTTTGTGGATGACATGAATCAGATTTATTCCGGCCGAAACCACAACCTCATACTCGAAGTATTGAAACTTGCCTTTCTTTTCGCGACGGCCTTCATCGTAAGGGCCGTCATCGGATTCAGCCGATCTCTGCTCGAAGATGTGAATCGTTCGGGCGATGAATCAAGATCCCTGAATGGCCGGCTGCTTGAGAGTGCCGGAGTTCTCAGAGAGAACCTGGATTCTCTGAAGCAGGGACTCGATTCGACGCGATCGTTTGTAGGCGGCGTTTCGCAGAAGTCGCAGGAGCAGGCAGGATCGATCGAAGAGATCGGTTCAACGATGGAAGAGCTCAAGGCTTCGGCGGAGCTCACCTACAGTAACATGCAGGAGCAGTTTCAGGTCATCGAGTCGATGAACCGGCGAAGCGAGGAGCTCTCTAAGCTGCTGGAAAAGATGCTGCATGATAACGAGCATTTCTACGGCAAGGTGCAGGAGGCCGGAACGACGAATCAGGCGGTTACGGTCGTTCTGAAATCTGCGACGGAGCTTTTTGCCGAGCTGCAGCAATCCTTTGTGCGCCTCGGTGAGATCAACGAAGTGATCAGTTCTATTTCTGATCAAACGAATCTGCTTGCGCTCAACGCTTCTATTGAAGCGGCGCGAGCCGGCGATCACGGTCGCGGATTTGCCGTCGTCGCTTCGGAGGTCGGACGACTTGCCGAGTTCAGTCAGGAAAATGCCAAGAACATTCAGAAGATTATCAAAGGCAGCCGTTCTATGATCGAGCAGGGATCGGGATTCTTTGCTGATCTGAACCGCGCCTTCGAGACGCAGAGCGGCGTTTTGAGCGAGGTCGTCGTAAACCTTGAGCATCTGACCGGAAGCCATCATCAGAATCTGCACACGCTCAAGGAATTCGTTCGCTCTCTCGAACGCATCTATCACATCTCAACCGATGTGCAGAACGCCGGTCGAGAGCAGCGCACCGGTCAAGGAGAGATCATGAAAAGCATCCAGTATCTGGAACAGCATGCGCTCGATCTTTCTGCGCGGTCTCAGGAGCTTATGGAAAACTTCAACCGAATCAATGCCGCCTTTGAGCGACTGCACAGGCTTTCAGAAGAAATGAAGTAAAAGGCATCGAATGAAAAGACATCGTAATTAAAGGCACCGAACGCGGGGATCGGTATTTTTCAGCGTCGTTGCGTGAATTTGATTCATTTGTTCGGATGGCAGCCGGCTGCGAGTGCCGACTGCGGGCTACGGTTACTCGGAAAATGGATCGACTGCCAGGCCGCAGTCGATTAAACGACAGCATGACCGAACTGGACATCCGCATGGAGGTGGGCAATCCCACCGATGATACAATGGAACTGGAGGGTGAAGAACCCACCGAGGTCCGCCTGTGGCCACTGCACTTTTACCGCAATGATGAGGCCGAACCTCTGCTTTCCGTAGAGGTGGCCATCGAACAGGAAGAAGATGAAGACGGCTTTTTTCCTGCCTATACGATTGCCGCTCTCGAAGATGAGTTCGAGGAGCGCCTTGCGGCGGTGCTGACGCTGAGCGAGGTCGATGCAGCCGGTGAAGAAGTTCCCGACTGGATCGATGAAGAAGATCTGAAAGTCATCCAGGAGCTCAGCGACGAAGAGCAGGAGCTTTACGGAATGGTAGCCGACCTGCTTGATTACGCCCAGGCCGCTCTTGAAGAGCAGTCGATTGAGCCCGGTACCGTCGTACGCCACTCTGAGCTGCTTGAAGAAATGGAAGGCGACGAGGATGAGGACGAAGACGAGGCTTGAGATAGCTCACCTTTTCTTGCCCTGACTCTTTATCAGAGCACGTGAAGGCCCGGGAAACCGGGCCTTTGCTGTTTCTATGACCCGTTTTTCTAACAGCCTGCTAATCGGGCCCGAAATAAGACGTGTTCTGTGGTATTTGTTTGCTACAGTGACGGCATGCGTTCAGAGAGGTTGTTGCGTCTGCTCATGATCTTGCAGGCTGCCGGTCGAATCTCGGTCAAGCAGCTTTCCCGACGGCTTGAGGTCTCTGCGCGCACGGTGCAGCGTGATCTTGAGGCGCTCTGTCTGGCCGGCATCCCCCTTTATGCGGAGCGCGGGCAGGGAGGCGGATGGCAGCTTTCTGAAGGGTATCGCACAAGCCTGACAGGCATGAATCGCAGAGAGCTGCTATCGTTGCTTCTCGGCGGAGAGGCTATTGCAGGCGATCTGAACCTTGAAGGCAGTCTGCAGAGCGCCCGCGAGAAGCTCTTCGCCTCTGTGCCGGCTCCCAACAGGCAGGCACTTCGTGAATTTCAGGAGCGTATGCATGTCGACGGAGCGGGCTGGTTTTCGTCGGGCGAAGAGCTTTCGTTTCTTGCTCCGCTGCAGGAGGCCGTTTTTTCGGGCAAGCAGATCCTCGCCCGTTATGGCTCGTCAGAGGAGCGCATCCTGCATCCGCTTGGCCTTGTCATTAAAGGCCGCATCTGGTATATCGTTGCCGTGCACGAAACGCAGGTGCGCAGCTATCGAGCCTCCCGTTTCACGGACGTTCGACTTCTGTTTGATGATGTGCAGAGGCCGGCAGGCTTTGACCTGGCATCTTACTGGCAGGCTTCACTGACGGATTTCAAGAAGAGGCTTCCTGAGTTTCATGCATGCATCCGACTTCCGCGCTTGTTGCTGCAAGAGCTGCGTCGTCGGCCTTATGTTCACCTGCTGACAGAGGATGACGGATCAGGGAGTTCACATCTGCAAGTCGATGTTCGATTCGATACCCTGCAAGTTGCAGCCGAGATGGTTCTTCAGTATGCGCCTGAGATCGAGGTTGTTTCGCCCGAATCTCTCAAGAGAGAAGTGAAGCGCAGAATGGAGGCATGGCTTTCGCAGTATTCCTGAACAGGAGGGGTCAGAAGCGTCTGCGCTTTTTAAGAATCCAGATAAAATGAAGAAAAAAAGTTTTGCAAAGATCATTCCATAATGAGAGACTGTGAACAACGACGGTTCTTAATCGTCTATCTTGAACGAGGAGAAATTGATGAAACGAACACTGCTTTTACTACCGATGCTCTTCTTCGCCGTATCGACGCTTATGGCTGATCCGAAGCCGAAAGAACGCACGCCGGCTCAGCAGGCCGTCTATGGCGTCTGTGTGAAGCGTTGCACCGACGAACATAAGTCCTGTGAAAACGGAGCCAGCGCCCTTAAAAAGGCCGCCTGCGCCAACAACCTCAGAGTCTGCAAGAACGACTGTGAGAAGAAACACTGATCTGCATCCCCCGGGCTTTCTCCGGGGGATCATCATTTGCTTACGCTCCCTGTCTCCATGCTTCTTCTCTCTTCTCATCGTTTTCTCTTCCTTCACGCTTTCTGACGATCTTCTCTCTGCGCCCCGCTATGCCTGGCTGACATCGACATCTCACGAGACGGTCGCCGATATCAGGCCGCCTGTGAAGGCACGACGCATCGACGTTGCTCGGGGATCATTTGCAGAATGGCTCCGGTATCTTCCGCTCAAAAAGCCGGGAGTGCCCGTCATGCTTTTCAACGGAGAACAGAAACAAAACCAGGACGCTCACTTTCGCGTCGTCGATATGCCCGTCGGTCGTCGCGATTTGCAGCAATGCGCCGATGCGTTGATCAGGCTCCGGTCGGAGTACCTTTTTTCGCGAGGGGAGTTCTCGCGCATCCGGTTCTCTTTCACATCGGGTGATATCATTCCCTTTGAAAGATGGTGCAACGGAGAACGGCCCGTCGTAAAGGGGAACCGCGTCACCTGGAGAAGCGGCGCGTCAAGGGCAGCAGGGCATGATGCCCTTACGGGTTATCTGACGACGCTTTTTATGTATGCCGGCTCGATTTCATTGCTGCGCGATACGGTCAGTATCGCCGGCTCCGTTCAACCGGGACAGATCTTGATTCAGGCCGGATCTCCAGGTCATGCCGTTATCGTTCTTGATGTAGCCGTCGATGATGCAGGTCGCCGGTTTTATCTTCTGGGGCAGAGCTATATGCCGGCTCAGGAGTTTCATGTTTTAAGGAATCCGCAGTCTGCCGACCTATCGCCCTGGTACGAAGAGGGATCGGCAATCATCGTTACGCCGGAGTGGACGTTCCGGCGTAACGATCGAAGGGTCTTTCAGGGTTGATTCACGACATCTGAAAGAGCCTTTGTATTGAGGCTGTTGAATATCTTCTGTAAATACTGGATGTCTTCGATATCGCTTTCGTCTTTATCCTGTGCATACTGGATAAGAAGAAGGCGCAGCTCGGCCGGCGATTGCATACGAGAGAAATACTGCGGCTGCACGCGATAGAGGAATTGCCCTTCTTCACAATCGCCGTCTCCCGCCGATGAAAAGAGCGAATCCGTAAGACAGGCCGGTTGCTTTCTTTCCGTTGCCGAAAGGGAATCCAGCTCATGTGAGGCGGCGTCTCGCTGGCTTCGCAGATCTGCGGCTCCGCTCTGTTCAAAGAGAAGACGATCCCACGAGGCGATCAAGGCGTTCAGATACTCTTCTCGGGTAACCTTTTCGAGCAGATTAACGCCTTTACGCTGAATCAATATGCTGCGATGGAAGATCTGAATGCCGTCTTTATCGGAATGCAGCGGCGGCAACACATGTACGCTCGATCGTTGAATGATGATCGGTTTTCCGTCGGGCCCGGTCAGTTCGTCGCCAAGCAAAAGCCTCGGATCGTTCCAGCGAATGGTGATGGCATACCCCATTACTTCGCCGCATTTGCCGTCATGGAAGTCTGTTGGTACCTGCAAATCAAGAGTCGGTTGTTGTGAGGCGTTGATAAAGGGCGGCGTATAAGCGGAAAGATGCATGCACAGCGAAGAGGGAGGATTCGCTACGTCGGAATGACTGCTGAGAATGGCGACGACACTTTGCATGTCGGAGTGCAGTCGCTTGATCTGCTTTGCAGTCAATCCCTGTATGTTCTCGCGTAGGACGATGTTTGTATTGAATCGTTGTGATGCAGCACTGAGAGCGGTGACGCAGAGCGCCAGTGTGATGAGAGAGAGGCTCAGGCGCGAAATTCGTCTTTGTATCATGTGAGAAAGAACAGGTCACATTCACCGGACTTTCATTTTTTTAGTGGTTTTCCGTTCGTTTCAATGGAAGACCCGGAAAAAAATGAACGAATTGGATGCATCATCGTCAGCGGCGCATGATAGCGGGCGCCGGTACGGGCGCTCCGAAATGAAAGCCCTGGCCGAAGTCGCATTCCATCTTTCTTAATGCCCGAGCCGTATCTTCGTTTTCGACGCCCTCTGCGATGACGGCAAGGCCGAGACCGTGTGCAAGCTGGATCGTCGACGATACAAGGATCTGATGCTTTTCTTTCTTGATCATCTCGCGAATAAAGCTGAGGTCGATCTTCAACGCCTGAACGGGCAGGTCAGTCAGATACGAAAGCGAAGAATAGCCCGTTCCAAAGTCGTCGATGGAAAGCGTGATGCCGGCCTGATTCAGTCGCAGCACGGACTGCAGTGCTCGTTGTGGATCATGCATGAAGGCGCTTTCGGTGATCTCAAGCTCGAGCTGCGCCGGATTGATGTTATACTCTTCGATGGCCTGAATGACTCTCTCTGGAAACATCTCGTCGACGAGATTGCGAGCCGAAACGTTCACGGCCAGGGTCGGTTTGAACTGCGGCGTCCAGGAGCGCATCTGCTCGAGCGTAACGTCGATAACGGTTTCGGTTAACAATCCGATATGATTTCCGGTTTCGGCAAGAGGTATCAGCTCTGCCGGCGAAATGGAGCCGAGCTGCGGGTGCGTCCATCGAGTGAGAACTTCATATCCGTCGATGTCGTGGTTTATGAGATCGACTTTGGGCTGGAAATGCAGCTCGAAGGCTCTCTCGCGGACCATGCGGCCGAGATCCGAAAGAAGCATGAGACGTCGCGGATTGTGAAGATCGAGAATGCTTGCATAGACGGCGATGCCCGTACCCGACCTCTTGGCGGCATACATGGCCACATCGGCGCAACGGAAGAGTGCCTCGAAATCCGATCCATGATTCGGCGAATACGAGGCGCCGATGCTGCATTGCATCTCAAGCGTGACGCCGTCTGTGCGAAGGGCTCGGTTGATGGCGTCGCTGAACGACTGCGCTATGTCGCGAACCATGCTCTCGCCGTCCGGATCGGGAATAAGCAGCGTGAATTCGTCGCCGCCCGTCCGACAGGTGAGAAAGGGAGCAGGGAAACTCTCGCGAATGCGATGCGCAAGCCCCTGTAAAAGAGCATCGCCAAAAGGATGGCCGAGCGTATCGTTGATCTCTTTGAAACGATCGAGGTCGGCAAGAAGTATGGCGCAGCGTCTGCCTTCTACGAGAATACTCTCGGTCGTCTGTTGCAGCAGCTTGCGGTTACCAAGGCCTGTCAGAGCGTCATGATAGGCGAGATGTTCGAGAAGCTCGAGGTTTTTACGCTCGTTTGTAATGTCACGCATCACGATGGAGCGCACAGCGCTATCGGGGTTCTTGATGATCGAAGAGCGCGCCTCGACAAGCAGGGTCGATCCATCCCTTCTTTTGCATAAAAGCTCGGCGCTCTTGCGACTGTCGGAGTTGAGCAGGGACCTGAGGCGATCTCGATGCTCGGCGCTCACCAGGCCTTCTATCGTCACATCGTCGTCGGCGTTATGCCCGAAAAGCTCGGTAAAGGCCCGATTCGCTTCGAGGATGCGTCCGTCCTGAGAGAGCACGACCGCCTCAAAGGAGGCGTCAGACAGGCGATGGAAGCGCTCCTCGCTGCGACGCAGGCTGCTCAGGAACCGTTCAAGGCGACGGTTTCGCGTCGATATGGCGGCCAGAGAGCGATCGTAGATGCGACGCAGAAGAAAGATGAGAATGGAACCGGCGGCAAGGGCGATGATGCCGTCGAGCGTGAACTCGACGGTGGAGCGTCGTAAATCCGACCAGTTATGCAAAGACGAGAGATAGAAGACCAGTCCGAGGAGCGTGAACGAATACACGACTCCGAAAACAAGGGGCAGCCGTTTTGATCCGAAAAGGCCGGCCAGCGCCAGGCCGGCCGCCATCATACCCGTTTGCGTGAAGCCGTGCAGCGGATAGGCGCCTGTTGCATCGAGATAGGTAAGATAGAGGATGACGGCAAAGATAACGCCATTGATAATATTGCCGGCGAGTTGCGGCCGGCCGTTATGAAGAAGCCACAGACACAGGAAAGAAGATGCGATCACTGAGACGATAAGCGCATTGACCGTCGGCAGCGGTTTTAACAGCAGATTCAGCGCAAGGATAAAGGCCGTACTGATGAGAATCAGGGCATTAAGGAATACGAACAGAGCCCTGGCGCGCTCCCTGCCGGCTGCGCTGAGCTGCCGCAAATAGGCGGGACTTTCGGGGAATAGTTGTCGGCTCATACGCATCCGTTCTATACTGATAAGGACGAAAATAGAAATGTTTTTCGTCGGTTTTTTTATGTTCCTTAACAGGAATCCTACCGATTTTGAGAAGGACCGAAAAAGGGTTGCCTGGCCCCTTGCGGTAAAGCTTCTGTCAGGAAGATCGGAGATCAAAGTGTCTGTACTGCAATCGAAAAAGCAACAGTATACCGGACGCCAGAAGGCGGCCATCTTCCTGATTACGCTCGGCCCCGAGGTGGCGTCGGAAATCTTCAAGCATCTGCGTGAAGACGAGATCGAAAGCCTCACCTTTGAGATGGCCAAGCTCGACAAGGTCACGCCCGAAGACAAAGAAGCCATCCTGATTGAGTTCAACGAACTCATGATGGCCCAGGAGTTCATCACGACGGGCGGTCTGGATTACGCCCGCGAAGTTCTCGAAAAGGCCCTTGGAACGCAGAAGGCCATCGACATCATCAACCGCCTGACATCCAGTTTACAGGTGCGTCCGTTTGACTTCATTCGCCGCACGGACCCACAGCATCTGTTGAACTTCATTCAGGGGGAACATCCGCAGACCATCGCACTCATTCTCTGCTATCTCGACGCCACCAAGTCGAGCCAGATCCTCGCCTCGCTGCCGCATAACTATCAGGCCGACGTCGCCCGCCGTATCGCGACGATGGAGCGCGTTTCGCCCGACGTCTTACGTGAAGTGGAGCGAGTTCTCGAACGCAAGCTGTCCACACTTGCCTCTGAGGATTATACATCGGCCGGCGGCGTTGATGCCGTCGTCGAGATCCTCAACAACGTCGACCGCGGAACGGAAAAGACGATCATCGAAGCTCTCGAAGAAGAAGACCCCGAACTGGCCGAAGAGATCAAGAAGAAGATGTTTGTCTTCGAAGACATCGTGCTGCTTGACGACCGCGCCATCCAGCGAGTGCTTCGCGAGGTCGATAACCAGGAACTGGCCAAGGCGCTTAAGTCGGTCGACCAGGACGTGCAGGATAAGATCTTTCGCAACATGTCAAAGCGCGCCGCCTCCCTGTTACGCGAAGATATGGAGTTCATGGGCCCCGTGCGCTTGAAAGACGTCGAGGATTGCCAGCAGAAGATCGTGAACATCATTCGCAAGCTCGAAGAGGCCGGCGAGATCGTCGTCGCTCGCGGCGGCGAAGAAGACGTTCTCGTCTGATTCCACCACCATTATCAGCACAATCGAATATTCCCCTTCGTGGTAAATCACTGCGCTGGATGTGCTCGGCTATCTTATCGAGGCCGAAATATTTAAGGTTCCTCAAGAATTCCCACTCCATAAGGTAGTGGTTGGAGTGCTCTGGCCTGAAGTATCTGTAGCCCCTCATCGCAATCTTTAGAGAGCCGTTGATTCCCTCTGATACCTGGTTATGCACTCCATTCTGACACCAGCGATCCCTTGCCATCTTATAGCGCTTATCTTTAGATTTCTTGGAGTGATTCACCATGCGATGGTTAGGATACACTCTATAGAGCCATTGATAACCCTCGTCGGTGAATATCGCTGCATTTCTGGGGATGGTCTTCCTGATGATCGGCCCGACAGTGTTTGCTGTTAGATCGGGTATAGAGTCGATCTGCACCCAGCCTTTCTCTGTTCCCATGACATGAGCAAGTGTTCCTACCTGCCTTCCACCTAACTTATCAGAGAGATAGATACTTGCGGTAAGCCCTTTATGCTTGTGGCGCTTTCTGCCCTTATTTGCCCTTAAACTGGCCGAAAACAGGGCCATTGTATCGGCGTGCACTACAGGCTTGCCGGCAACGGCTGGCCTTACATCCTCGCCGTCTGGAGGCAGTTTATAGGGCTGTGGAAAGGCTTCTGCTAACTCTTCTCGTATCAGGGACTGAAATGCAGGTCGCATATCATGGGCCATGAGTTGCAGTCTGCGCTTCATGAGAAGGGCAGTTTTTTCATTTACTCCAAGCCGCCTTGTGATCTCTGCTGCAGTAAGAACGGCAGGATGACGGACTATCGATTCATAGATCAGCCATCCCATCATCCACTGTGGGATTCTGAGGTTTCTAAAAGGGGTGTGGGAGAGCCTTGAGATCTGGCTGTGACATTCCTTGCAGCGGACCTTATCCAGGTGCCCTTTTACAGGTGTGAATGATGTAGAGCCGCACCTGCAAGGTTTAGAATATAGATTTTGTAGTATGAAATCGAAGACTTTGAAGGCGAACACTATATTGATAGGGCCGGGAAAGGCCGCGGCATTCTGGGCCGCAGGAGAGGGTGCGGCACCCCTTTTGTGCTGATAATGGAGGAGGGGCATGCTCTTTTGAGCATAGTTTGCGTGATCTGCGAATTCCAGCGATTCCTGCATAGGAAGGCCAGAATTTCGGGGATTTTGTCCCACTGACGCTGTATGCTCTTGGTCAGTCGTTGAGGTATAAGATGCTTTCATTTTTTCCTGCACTGAAAAATATTATAGCATGGATTTTTAGAATGTCAAATGTAGAAAAACTGTTGGGAAATGTGGTTATTCTTGTAAAGATCGTAATGCCTGAATAATTCGAACGTTCGACGGAGTCTGGGTGCTCTGTTTCACTTCTGAAACTCATCATTCAGGAAGGCAGGAGCATTTCTGGCCGCATATCTCTATAATCGGGAATCACTATGGAAGAATTGGTAAGTTATGAAAGACCTAAAATACTCTACCACTACACGACAGTGGATGCAATGTACAATATTATGTTGTCCGGGAAATTGCGCCTTTATAACACCCATCAGATGAACGACCTGACAGATATGCGCTGGACTATTCCCTTGGTTGGTGAGGACCTCAAGCGTCGTAATACTGAAGGCAAGCCTGTCCTGGAGTGGTTTTGGGAGGAACTGAGGGGGATATCTTTTCCCCTTTACGCGTTTTCTCTTTCAGAAAGCCCTGATTTGCTCGCTCAATGGATTCACTATGCCGATCGAGGGCGAGGAGTGGCGATGGGCTTTAATATTGAGCAATGTAAACTCCAAAGTGTTCTACCTCAGTTGGTTTACGGCAACAAACATGAGAACCGTTCCTTGTCGTTGTTGAAGATGAATTATGATGAGGCCTCATTGCGTGAAAAAAAAAA
>SWCA01007479.1_pt1 | contig 18952 bp, 19 predicted proteins | sample 4692961 | NCBI WGS metagenome assembly SWCA01 (sample SAMN10267275, study PRJNA491770) | bioreactor metagenome | isolation source: DHS bioreactor inoculated with | place: Japan: off Shimokita Peninsula
TTTTTTTGTAAGTAACTGTGATGTTTTGATAGAGGCTAACTATTCCGATATGCTTAAATTTCATAAACAAAATGAAAATAAAATTACAATGATAACTTGTTTAAAGCATCATAAAATACCTTATGGTGTAATACAGATAAATAAAAATGAGACCATCGATAATATCGTTGAAAAGCCTGAATATGACTTTTTGGTGAATACAGGAATGTATATATTAGAACCAGAGGTAATAGCAGATATACCAGAAAATGAATTTTATCATATTACAGATTTAATAAATCACTATGTAAAAAAAGGAGAAAAGATAGGAACCTATCCAGTAAGCGAAAAATCTTGGCTTGATATGGGACAATTTGAAGAAATGGAAAATATGGCTAAAATATTGAATGTATAATGGAGGCGAATAAGAATGAAAAGTTTTGATAAAAGATGGGAAGAAATACATGCAGAAAGAGAATGGGGTAAATACCCGAACGAAGAAATAATAAAATTTGTAGCTAGAAATTATTATAAAAAAGATAGAGGTAATACAAAAATATTAGATGCTGGATGTGGAATAGGAGCTGTTGCTTGGTTTTTATCTAGAGAAGGATTTGATACATATGCTTTTGATGGTTCTAAAAGTGCTATAGAAAGAGCGGAAAATAGATTTCAAAAAGAAAATTTGAAGTGCAATTTTGAAATTCAAGATGCTCTGAATATTACTTATTCTGAAGAAACATTTGATGCAGTAATAGACAGTGCAATGATAGCTTCAAATACATCAACAAATGTGATAACAATATTGAAAAATTTTAATAAAATTTTAAGAAAAGGTGGAAAAGTATTTTCAACAGCCTTATTTGAAGTAGGTATGTATGGATATGGAACTGGAGAAAAAATAGAGGAACATACATTTAGAAATATAGAAAAAGGAAATGTAGCTAACATAGGAACTATCCACTTTTTTGATAGAAATCAAATTATTGATTACTGGACACAGGGTGGATTTAAAAACATAAAAATAGATTATATAACGAGAACTGATTTTGGAGGAGAAACAGAAGTCAGATATTTTATAGTAGAAGCTGAAAAGTAACTAGGTGAATAAAATGTATATTAATATAGAGTTTATAAATGTAATAGATTTAAAGATTATACCGATTTATTACAAATGTGAGTATAATGAAATTTTTTCCAAGTATGATGATTCGGATTTTAAAATTTTAAAAATAGTTTTTGAAAAAGAGCAACAATATGTATATCTTCCGTTATTGATTAATAAAATTGATGAAAATGTATTTGAAGGATATTCAACGTATGGATATAGTGGATTTTATACAGAAGGAGAGTATAAAATAATAAAAAGTTTAATGATAAAATATTGGGATGAGATAAATCAATTTATGAAAGATAATAATATAATAAGTTTATTTTTAAGAAACTCTCCTTATTTAAAAAATCAAAATTTACTGAAACAGGAATATAATTCTTTGAATAGAATAACGTATTTGGCTGAACTGAAAAAATATAAAGGCATAGATGAATTTTTAACCACAAGAAATAGTTCTACTAAGAGGAGTATACGATATTCAATAAAAAGTAATGCACAAATATATTTTGTAAACTACAAGGATATAACGGATGAAGAATTTGAAGACTTCTATAAAATATATTTAAATAGCATGAAAGAAAAAAATACATGGGGATATTATTTTTTTAATAAACAATTCTTTAAAGAACATATTGTAAAACTTAAAGAGCATTGTGAAATAGCTTTTGTTGTTGATAAACATACGAATAAGAGAATTGCCATAGGAATGTTTTTGTTAGATGAGTATGAAAATCTAGTACATTATCATTTTGGTGCATTTGATATAGAGTATCAGCACTATAGACCAATGTATTTTTTATTTGCTAATGCTATATGTAGATATGGAAATATGGGTAAAGAATATCTTCACTTAGGTGGAGGGTTATCAATAGATGAAAGTGATGGACTAAGTAGATTTAAAAAGAGCTTTGCAGATGAAAAAAAAGAATATTATCTTTCTAAGATAGTATTTGATCAAGAACGATATATTGAAGTTAGAAAAAAATATGATTTAGAAGATTCAAATATATTCTTAATAAAAGATGCACTTTCTATAAAAAGCAAATAGAGTATATAAAGAGATATTCTAAGGAGTGGTTTTATGGAGTTTAATCAAGTATTTATAATAGCTGAAGCGGGAGTCAATCATAATGGAGATATAAACTTAGCATATAAGCTAGTGGATAAAGCAATAGAAGCAGGGGTTGATGCAGTTAAATTTCAAACATTTAAAACAGAAAAAGAAATTTCAAAATTTGCTATGAAAGCTGAATATCAAAAAGAAACAACAGGTGAATTAGAAACACAATTTGAAATGGTAAAAAAATTAGAACTTCCACATGAAGATTTTAAGAAACTAAAACGATATTGTGATGAAAAAGGAATCATGTTTTTATCCACGCCTTTTGAAGGAGATAGTGTTAAATTTTTATATGAATTAGGTATAGAAATTTTTAAGATTCCATCAGGAGAAATAACTAATCTACCGTATTTACAAGAAATTGGAATGTTAAAAAAGAAGGTGTTTTTATCTACCGGAATGTCTACGCTTGGAGAAATAGAAAAAGCTTTGACTATTCTAAAGGAAAATGGTACAAATGATATTACTATACTTCACTGCAATACGGAATACCCCACTCCTATGGACGATGTGAATCTAAACGCTATGAATACTATAAGACAAGCCTTTAAAATCGAGGTGGGCTATTCAGATCATACGTTAGGGATAGAAGTGCCTATAGCTGCAGTAGTCATGGGAGCTAAAGTTATAGAAAAGCATTTTACACTAGACAAAAATATGGAAGGGCCTGACCATAAAGCGAGTTTGAATTCGCAAGAGTTAAAGGATATGGTTAAATCTATTAGAAATATAGAAAAAGCCTTAGGAAATGGGATAAAAGCGCCTTCTAAATCAGAGATTAAAAATATAAATGCGGCAAGAAAAAGTATAGTAGCTAGTTGTGATATAAGAAAAGGTGAAATTTTTACAGAGCATAATCTAGATGTAAAGAGACCAGGAAATGGAATATCTCCAATGAGGTGGAATGAAGTTTTAGGAAGAGTAGCGCATAAAGATTATAAAGAAGATGAGATGATAGAAAGATGAAAATGAAAATTTGTGTAATTACAGGAACAAGAGCAGAATATGGATTGTTAAGACCTTTAATTGAACAAATACATAAAGATAAAGATTTAGAGCTACAATTGGTTGCTACAGGAATGCATCTATCATCAGAATTTGGACTAACTTATTCAGAAATAGAAAGAGATGGATATGAGATAGATGAAAAAATTGAAATGCTACTTGGATCAGATACGGAAATAGGGATATGTAAATCCATGGGACTGGCTATGATAAGTTTTGGAGAAGTATATAAAAGGTTAAAACCAGATATGATAGTTGTATTGGGGGATAGATATGAAATTCTTTGTGCAGTAAGTTCTGCAATGATATGCAAAATACCTATTTCACATTTATATGGAGGGGAAATAACGGAAGGGGTAGTTGATGAAGCAATACGACATGCTATAACAAAAATGAGCTATCTTCATTTCACTAGTACAGAACAATATAGAAATAGAGTTATACAGTTAGGAGAACATCCCGATAGAGTTTTCGATGTAGGGGCTATAGGCATTGAGAATATAAAGAACATGAAATTATTATCAAAAAAAGAATTAGAGGAGAATATAAATTTTAAATTTGGAACAAAAACAGTATTAGTTACTTTTCATCCTGTTACATTAGAAAATAATTCTTCGGAAGAATCATTTCAAAATATGTTAGACGCTTTTGATGAAATAAAAGACCTAAAAATTATCTTTACCAAGTCCAACTCAGATGCAGACGGAAGAATAATTAACAGAATCATTGATGAGTATGTGGGAAAAAATAAAGAAAAAGCGATACAGTTTACTTCTATGGGACAATTAAGGTATTTAAGTGCAATGAAATATGTAGATGCAGTTGTAGGAAATTCATCTAGCGGAATAATTGAAGCCCCTTCTTTTAAAGTAGCTACTATTAATATAGGAGATAGACAAAAAGGAAGAATTCAAGCAAAGTCAATAATTAATTGTAAAGCCAATAAAAGTGACATAATAGAAAGCTTACAGAAAGCTTTTTCTATGGAATTTAAAAATAGTATAGTAGATACAGTGAGTCCATATGGAGATGGGAGTGTCTCGTATAAAATTGTTAAAGAAATGAAAGGGTATTTATTAAACGGATTAATCGATATAAAAAAGCCTTTTTATGATATAGAGAAGAGGGGGTAATATGAAAAGAATACTTGCAATTATTCCTGCTCGAGGAGGATCTAAAGGAGTACATAGAAAAAACATAAAAGAGTTAAATAATAAGCCATTAATAAGCTGGACAATAAATGCTGCTAGAAAGTCTAAGTATATAGACAAAGTAATTGTATCAACAGAGGATGAAGAGATAGCGAGTACTTCAAGGAAATACGGAGCGGAAGTCCCCTTTTTAAGACCAAATAATCTAGCTGAAGATGATACACCAAGTATAGACCCTATAATGCATGCAATTCAATATATGAAAAATAATCATAATTATTGTCCAGATTATGTAATGCTTTTACAATGCACATCTCCATTAAGAAGTGAATATCATATAGATGAGGCAATAGAATTATTGCTATCAAATGAAAATGCAGATGCTTTGATTTCTGTTACAGAAATAGAGCATCCACCACAATGGAATAAAATAATCAATAAACATGGCTATTTACAAGATTTTATAGAATATGATAAAACTAAATTAGTTAGAAGACAAGATTTTGAAAAAGTATATAGACTAAATGGGGCTATATATATAGCCAAGACAGATATTCTATTGGAAAAGAAGGATTTTGAAAGCAGTAGAACTATATCCTATATTATGGACAGAAAAAGCTCTATGGATATAGATACCATAGAAGATTTTCAACTTACTGAGTTTTATATGAAAAAAAATAATTACTATTAAAAATTTTTTTAAAAAGGTATAAAGTAAAGAAAATATATAACGATATATTAAATGAGAAAAATAATATTAAATCTTGTGTGCACAATAAGGTTTATAAAACATTTAAAATTTTATAATAGGAAAGGAATCCTATTAAATAAAAATTCAAGGAGGAATATATTATGATTATCAATCACAATTTAGGTGCAATGAATGCCCACAGACAAATGGGAGTTAACACAACTAATTCAGGAAAATCAATGGAAAAACTTTCTTCAGGTCTTAGAATAAACAGAGCTGGAGATGATGCAGCAGGACTAGCTATCTCTGAAAAAATGAGAAGTCAAATCAGAGGACTTGATCAAGCTTCAAGAAATGCACAAGATGGTATTTCTATGATTCAAACAGCTGAAGGTGCATTAAATGAAACACATTCAATCCTTCAAAGAATGAGAGAATTAGCAGATCAATCAGCAAATGGAACAAACACAGATGCAGATAGATCTTCTATACAAGATGAAATGAACCAATTAACATCAGAAATTAACAGAATAGGAAATACAACTGAATTCAATACACAAAAAATATTAAATGGTGGACTTGATTCTAATGATGGAGCTAAAATAACAAAAGCTACAAATGCATCAATAACTATGTCTGCTGCTGTTACAGCAGCTCCTGTAGGTGCTAAGATTACGGTTGATGGTGTTACTTTTGATGTTAGCACAATCGCTGTAGCTACAGCAGATGACGCTGGAGCACTAGGTGCAATAGCGGCAATGAACGAAGTAACATCAGGAGGAGTAAAGCTTTCAGATGTATTAGAAATGACTACAGATGGTTCTGGAGCGATAACATTTAAAGCAAAATCTGAAGGATCAACTAGTGAAATTAAATTTAGTACAACAGGTGGAGCATTCAGTCTTGTTGCATCAACTACTCAAACAGCTAAAGGAGATCCAACTACAGTAGAAAGAGCAGGATTACAAGCAACAGTTGCTGTAAGTACTACAGCGGATATTTCTGTAGCTGTAAATGATGGATTTAAGATAAAAGTAGGATCAGAATCAGAAGTAACAGTTTCATTTGATGAAGCAAAAACATATGATACATTTAATGCTGATGAAAATATAGCAAAAGCAGCTAAAGATGACTTTATCAAAGACTTAAATGCAGCATTACAAAAAGCTGGATTAAGTGGAAAGGTTTCTGCAGCTTTATCTAAAGACAATGAAGTACAATTAATATCAGAAACTGGAAAAGACTTAGATATAACATCTGTTACAGGAATGGCAAGTGCAGGACTTGGAGATGCAGGAACACCTATGAATGTACAACAAGTAGTAGGACCTGGAGTTCAAGGAAGTGGATTTAACACTACATTCCAAATCGGTTCAAATAAAGGACAAACAATGGCATTAAATATAAATGACATGAGATCTGCTGCTCTTGGAATAACAGGAAATGCTGGTCAAGCAGGATTTACAAAAGACAATGGAGTAACAAATGGAACAACAGATGTAAAACAAGAAGCAGCATTAAACGTAATGACAAAAGAAGATGCATCTAAAGCAATAGAAACATTAGATAAAGCTATCTCTACTGTTTCTAAAGAAAGAGGTAAGTTAGGGGCTGTTCAAAATAGATTAGAGCATACAATTAATAACTTACAAACATCTTCAGAAAACTTAACTGCAGCAGAATCAAGAATTAGAGATGTAGATATGGCAAAAGAAATGATGGCATACTCTAAGAATGATATCTTAAATCAAGCATCTCAAGCAATGTTAGCAAAAGCAAATCAACAACCACAAGCAGTACTTCAATTATTAAGATAATAGATTACCAATAAAAGCCGAGGAATTTCCTCGGTTTTTTTATTTTTTCCTCTAACAATCCCTTTCTTTGATGACGATACATACTATGAAACGCTAAAAAATTATTAAATTTTTAGAGGGGTGCAGCTATAATGAATGGAAGTCAATTATATAAAAATATAGAAATGATAATGAAAGCCTATGATGTAGATTTCTTTAGCGATCTGATAAACAACGGAAAGGAATTAACATTAGATATACAAGTAGAAAATACAAAAAATGATATGAAAACTTTTAAATATGAAGATGTGGATAAAAATAGAATATATGTTCATAGCAAATATGATCCAATAAAAGAAGCAAATAGAGTATTAGAAGGTATAAATTTTAGCCAACCGGCTATTTATATTATTCATGGAATTGGAATGGGATATCATGTAGAAGAATTAATCAAAAAAATACATCCAAAGAGTAAAATCGTGATTATAGAAAAGAATAAAGATATAGTATTAAATTATGCAATATATAGTGATGTGTATAAAAATTTAATAGAAAGAAATATTTTATTAATCTGTGGAGAAGAAGAAGAAATAGTTTCTAAAATGAGCGAATTTAGTATTATACTTAAAGTATTAACCCTCATGAATAATGTAGTGAGTATTACTCTTCCCTCTTATGAAAAAATATATGGATTGGATTGGATAAAAAAAATAAATAGAAGGATAGCAGATTTATTCAAAAATAGTTTTTTTCAATCAGGAAACGATGTTGAAGATACTATAATGGGATTGTATAATAATTTTGAAAATATCATAGAATTGATAAAAAGTCCAGATATTGGAGAATTAAAAAATAAATATATGAATAAACCAGCTATAATTGTTTCCGCAGGTCCCTCTCTAAACAAAAATATAAAAGAATTAAAAAAAGCACAAGGAAAAGCCCTTATTTTTGCCAATGATGCCACCGTAAATATACTTCAAGAAAATGATATTGTTCCAGATGCTGTGTTTGCAATAGAAAGAGGAATTGAAACCTATGATGCTTTCTTTAAAGATAGAGATATAGATGAGAGAATAACCTTTGTAGGACCACCAGTTGTAAGACCAGAAATACTAAAAAGCATTAAGGGAAAAAATCTTCTTGCATTAAAAGAAAGAGAGAGTCTCAATGCTTGGATGAATAATATGTTAGGGGATAATAGATTATTAGATATGGGGACTTCTTGCGCCCATGTATGTTTCGCATTTGCAAAGCATATAGGTGCAAATCCAATCATATTTACAGGTCAAGATTTGGCTTTTACTAATGAAGGAATAACCCATGCGGATGGAGTAGAAGTAAAAGGGAAAGTAGATCTAGAAAAAGAAGAGGTATTTTATGTAGAAGGAGCAAATGGAGAGATGCTTCCGACGAACTATGCTTATAGAAACTTTTTAATTTGGTTTGAGACGCAAATTGCTAAAGATACAAGTAATAGAAGCTATATAAATGCTACAGAAGGAGGGGCTAAAATTAAAGGAACAAAAGATCTAAAATTAAAGGATGTAATAGATCAGTATTGTATAGAAAATATAGAGCCTCTTTTAAATGTTATACCGGAAGAAAATAAAGTTGACAATAAAATAAGTGTTGTTTTAGAGGAATTAAAATCAAAGGAAAAAGATTTTTCAAACTTCAGAGAAATGATGGGAAAACACTTAGATTTATTGGAAGCAACAACGGAAAAATTATCTGAGGATAGGATACTGGAAGAAAAAGAGATAAAAGAAATATTTGAGATATTTAATAAAATATATAATTTTGATACTATTATTTTTAAAGATGATATTATAAGAATGTTTTTCCAGCCTGTATATATCAATTATCATTCTAAATTAAATAGAATAGAAAGTGAAATGAATAAAGAATCAGCACAAAAAATGTGTGATTTCCAAATGAATATGGTAAGAACCATGATAGAAATATGCAGTATAGTAGAGAAAGACTTTGGAAAAGTAATAGATGGTGTAAATGAAAAATATTCTAAATATTTATTAGAGGAGGAGATTTAGATGGAACAAAGAGAGCAATTATTTATAGAAACGTTAAAGACCACTGTAGAGTATATGGATAAGTTAATCGCTGGAATTGAGAAATTTGTACAACAAAGCAGCGATATTCACTTAGGGAATATTTTAGAAGGATTAGATTGGACCATAGAGGCTGTAGGAACTATAAATAGATATAGAGAAAATGCGATAAAAGAAAAGAATATAAATGATATATTGAATCAAATGTTAGAGGGTATAGAAAATAATGATGACATATTAATTAGAGATATATTAGAATATGAAATGGTACCAATACTAATAGATTGGAGAAAAAGCTTATCTAAGTTTTTGGATAATTAATTTTGAGTATACAGCATAGATAAAGAGGTGATTGAGGTATGCACTATAATAATCCTAATTCAAAAAGGAAAAATATTTTTAGGAATGTTTATGATAATGAGCAATTTAAGAATATATTAAATAATAAAAATAATTTGCCTGAATTTCCATTTTTAATTGATGTAGAATTGACAAATTGTTGTAATTTAAGTTGTATATTTTGTGGTCAACAAGCTATGACTAGAAAAAAAGGACTTATGTCTTGGGAATCCTTTGAAAAAATAGTAGAGGAATGTGCAAAGTATAATACACCAATAAGGTTGATCCGATGGGGAGAACCTTTTTTACATCAAGATATAATTGAATATTGTGAGTATGTAAAATCAAAAGGGTTACCCCTTCATATTACTAATAATGGACAAGCAATTACCGAATCTCAAATGAAAGCTTTAGTTGATATAGGCTTGGATTCATTAGTATTTTCTTTTCAAGGAGCGACGAAAGAACAATACGAGATTATGCGAAACAACAACAACTATGATTTGCTAAAATCTAATGTGTTAAAAATGGTAGAAATAAGAGGAGAAAAGGAAAAACCTTTTATTCACGTATCCAGCACAGTAACGGATGAATCTAAAGATGAAATTCATGAATTCATTCAGTATTGGGGCAATATTGTTGATTCTGTGGGGATAGGAAAAACAAATTTATCTAATTTATCCCCTGATCAAATAAAAAAGTTTGAAGTTGTAGATAAATTAGAAGAACTTAAAAAGCAGGAAACTATAAGAAAAGAATATAGACCGTGTACTGAAATATATCAGAAATTAAGTGTAGACTGGGATGGTAAAATTTCTTGTTGTTGTGGAGATTATGATAATTTTATGACTATAGGAAGTATTCAAGATACATCATTATATGATATTTGGAATAATTCTGAAGAATTACATGGTTATAGAGTACTTTTAAATAATCTAAGACATAAATCTTTGCAATTATGCAGTAAGTGCTATGCTACCTATGATGACTTTTTATAGGAGAGTATATTGAGTAGAAGTATAGAAAAAGAAGTGAACATTAAAAATTATAAAGAAGCTAAGTTTCTGGAAAGGAAATGAGTTAAAAAGAGTGGATGATAAATGGATTTTATGAAAATCACAGAAAAAACATATGAGGAAAAGTATAAGAGTGGGTATGGTGTTATGTATCCAGATGGACACGTGATAAGAATATACGAACATTTTCTAAAGAATAGAATGGAAAAAATTCAAAATAAGAAGTTGTTTGATTTTGGATGTGGGAATGGAACACATGCACTATATTTTGAAAATAAAGGATTTGAAACCTCTGGAGTAGATATTTCTAAAGTAGCAATTGAAATATGCAAAAATAGAATAAACAAAGGCAGTGAAAATTTCAAAGAGATTGAACCAGGTGAGAACTTTGACAAATATTACAATGTAAAGTTTGAAGTTATATTTTCAAACCAAACTTTATATTATTTAGATGATGATAATTTGAAAAATATGGATGTAGTATAGTTTTATGGACACATTTAAGTTAAGTCTTTAAAATATAAGAGGAGGAAGGATGTGTCCGTATGAAACAAAATATTACTCGTAAATTCAATGAAGATTTTAAAAAGATGGTAGTGGAGCTTTATCGCTCTGGACAATCTGTAAAACAGTTAAGTAGCGAATATGGCATTTCAGATGTAACTATATATAAATGGATAAAAAAATATTCACCTATTTCAGAAATTCAAGATGAAGTCATTACCCCTGCTGATCTTCAAAAGATGCATAAGGAAATGCTTCGCTTAAAAGAAGAAAATGAAATTCTAAAAAAGGCTATGGCCATATTCGCGAAAAAGTAACTGAAACAGAATTAAATCAATTTGTATTAAAATGTAAAGGAAATCACTCTGTATCTTTATTATGCGAGGTATTGGAAATACCTCGAAGTACCTTTTATCATTCTCAGAATAAGTCATTATCAAAAAGAGCTATAGAAAATCAACATATAACCACTAATATTATTTCAATTCATAAAGAAAGCAAAGGCACATATGGTGCTCCAAAAATTCAAGATCAGCTATTAAAGAAAGGTTTTACTGTTAGCTTGAAACGAGTTCAACGTCTTATGAAGGCCGTGGGAATCTCGTCAGTTGTGATGAAAAAATTTAAACCTTATCCATCTCAACAACCAGTTGTTGAGAGAAAGAATATTCTTAATAGAGATTTTTCCACTACATCTATGAATGAAAAATGGGTTGCCGATATTACATATATTCATACTATTAAAGATGGTTGGTGCTATTTAGCATCAATTCTTGATTTACATACAAAGAAAATAGTTGGATATTCTTTTTCTAAGTCTATGACTGCGTCACTAGTGGTAAAATCTCTTGATAATGCTGTTTTAGCTCAAAGCCCCTCAGAAAATTTGATTCTTCATACTGATTTAGGTACACAATACACGAGTGATGAATTTCAGCAGATGATCGCGAAATATAAGATAGTTCATTCTTTTAGTCAAAAAGGTTGCCCTTATGATAATGCTTGCATAGAATCTTTTCACGCTACTTTAAAGAAAGAAGAAGTACATCATAGAAAATACGTTAGCTTTGAAGATGCAAATAAGGCTTTATTTGAATACATTGAAGGATGGTATAATCTAAAACGTATTCATAGTAGCATTGGATACCAGACTCCCCAGGAGTTTGAAAACTCTATTAGAAAAATAGCTTAAATTTAACTTTTTTGTGTCCAAGATATTGACATAAGTCCAATACTTTGGAACAAATGTATGATATGCTTAAAGATGATGGTATAGTTGTATTTACAATGATGAGTACAAAAAATTACTATTATAATACATCTGAAAAGGTTAAAAATAACGGTTTAACTAAAGTTACTCTTGAAGGGAGACTCAATGAAACAACATATATTAACTTTGTAGAAAATGAAGAAGACATGATAAATAAATTTAAATTATTTAAACCTTTAAAAGTAGGTTATTATGATTTTCTTACTAGTGAAGGATCATCCTTTCACTACTATTTCATTGGAATGAAGTAAAAAACAATATTTAACTCATATTATTGATAAAGGCCAAATACCTTCTAGGATCAAAAGAAGGTGTTTGGTTTTTTAATAGACTTTTTTATCATTTTTTATTAAAAGATGGTGCAGTTGTGTCTTACACTATATATTTATATTTTTATTTAGTTTTACATTTTATTTAATTTAGAGTTTAAGGATTTTCATACTTTTTAAAATATCAAAAAATGAATTCTTATGTACGTAGCTATTGTATAGTTTAAAAATTGTATTTTAAAATAATTGAATAATATTGGGGACTTGAATATACTATAATATTTTTTAAAACAAGATAGTATATAAATATAAACTTATAGGTGAATATTACCGATATTTAAAATAGAAAATATTATAGGAGGGTAATGAATATGAGGATTGATTCTTCTAATTTTGATAAACAGCTCAATGCTACTAAATCAGAGGTAGTTAATGCACAGAAAGTGTCTATAGAAAAGGCAGATATGGTAAAGAAGGCGCAGAATAAAGAAGAAAATGTATCTTTTCCAGGAGAACAAAAATTAATAGAAGCTATTGAAAAAGCAAATCAGGGATTAATGGGAATTAATACGAGTCTTGAATTTAGGATACATGAAAGAACAAAGCAAATTACTGTGAAAATAATTAATAATGAGACAAAAGAGATTATAAAAGAAATTCCTTCAGAAAAAATACTGGATATGGTAGCAGATATGTGTGAAAGGGCAGGTATTTTTGTTGATAAAAGAGGATAAAAAGGGGTGGGAAAAATGTCAAATATAATGAGAATGGGTGGATTAGCTTCAGGGGTAGATACAGAAACGATGATTAAAAAACTTATGGATGCAGAAAAGGTAAAATATAATAAACTTGAACAGAAAAAACAACTAAAAGTGTGGAGTAGAGAAGCTTATAATAGTATAAACAAAAAAATAGCAACATTCATATCCGATACTAAAAAAGAATTTGGAATACAGACAACTTCGCTAGGAAAAATTTTACCTAGTTCTATAAATAGCCTGTCTTGGGTGAAAAAGCCAGTTTCTGGAAATGAAAATATATTACAAGTAAAAGCTACTGCTTCAGCACCGTATGGAACACATAATGTAGAAGTAGTTGAGCTAGCAGAAGGTGTAAACTTTGCAAGTAGTACTGAAGTAGATGCAAGCAAAACATTAAAAGAACTTACATCAAAGCTTACTGGAGATGATGATACATATACTTTAACAATAAATGGTCAAGGTGTAGAGCTTAAAGGTAGTGATAGTGTATCAGACTTAGTTTATAAAATAAATTCATCGGTTACTGGTGTTAAGGCAAGTTATGATTCAACAGCAAAAAGATTTTTCATAAATACCAGCAACACAGGAGAGGAATCTGTAATAAGTGTGAGCGATAAAGAGCTGTTTCAAGGTCTTAACATAGAAATAACAGCTGGTAATTATAAAGATACATTAAGTAGTTCTAAAACAATAGATAATAATACATTAGAGAACTTATTTAAAAGTAATGACAAAGAATACGACTGGAGTAACAATAATAATGAATATAAGATGAAAATAAATAATATAGAATTAACTTTTTCTAAAAGTGATAAAATGGAGGATATAGTTAAGAAAATAAATGATACTATACCAGGAATAGAAGCAAAGTACGACGCTATATCTAAAAATTTTTATTTAAAAGATACTTCTGGAAGTAGCGATATCGATGTTGCAATCTCAGATGACAGCATTAATTTATTTGGAGATGTTTTATATATAAATAATAATAATAAGGAATATTCTTCTCGTAATGGAAAGGATGCAGAAATAAATTTTGATGGAGCAAATGGTATAAAATATGCAACAAATCAATTTACAATCAATGGAATAACTATGGATGTGAAGACTAAGGGAACAACTACTGTAAAGGTAGATACAGATGTAGATGCTGTTTATGATAAGATAAAATCTTTTATAGAAAAATATAATGAACTCATTGGCGGAATTGATGAAAAGCTATCTGAAAAAAAATACAGAGATTATCAACCTCTAACAGAGGAACAAAAAGAAGCAATGGATAAGGACACTATAGAAAAGTGGGAACAAAAAGCTAAATCTGGAATTTTAAAATCAGATGAAACCTTGTCTAAAATATTAAATAATGTAAGAACTAGTCTATATAAACCCATATATAAAGAGTATGAGGATGAAACAAATAATACTGAAGAAGGAGGATATAATGCTTTATATGAAATAGGAATAGGAACTGGATCTTACAAGAATAAAGGTAAACTTGAAATATTAAAGGATAGTACAGGAAAAGATCTTTTAAGAGATGCCCTTGAAAAGGATATTGATTCTGTTTTAAATGTGCTTTTTAAATCTGGAAGTAATGAATCTGAAGATGGAATTGTTCAAAGAATGTATGATAACATGGTGGATGGATTAGAGGAAACTATAAAGAAATCAGGAAAGGGAGATGATTCTTCTTTATTTACATCCATAAAAATAAACATATTTAGTTCTTTAACATCAAATGGTTCTATAAGTGATATAGATAAAGATATTCTTGATATAGAAAAGAGAATTACAGTGGAGAATAATAGACTGTCTAAAAAAGAAAATTATTATTGGAAAAAATTCACGGCACTCGAAACAGCCATGAATAAAATGAACTCACAAAGTAGTTGGCTTGCCACTCAATTAGGCATGGCACAATAGTTTGTTTATAGGGGGGAGTAAAATGGCATTAAATAATCCATATGCAACATATAAAAATCAATCTATTAATACTGCAACACCTGAAGAGTTGACTTTAAAGCTTTATGAAGGTTGTATTAAATTTATAAATTTGGCGATGATAGGTATAGAAGAAAAAAATATAGAAATGAGTAACAAAAATATAGTAAAGGCTCAGAATATTATTAATGAGCTGAACATAACCATGAATATGGAATATGAAATTAGTAAGAGAATAAGATTAATATACGATTACTTGTATAGGAGACTTGTTGAAGCAAATATAAAAAAAGATAAGGAAATATTAGAAGAAGTAAAAGGTTTTGTCGTAGAATTCAGAGATACATGGAAAGAAGCCATGGCACTAGCCAGAAAAGGAAAGTAGGTACCTTTATGAACATAAAAGAAGGGATACATTTTCTTACTCAAATCACAGAAACAAAATACCATATCATGAAAGAAATATATGAAATAACGAAAAAGCAAAAGGTAGATATAGAAAATGGAAATGCAGATGGACTCTTGCATGATATTGAAAAAAAACAAGAAAAGATAGAAGCAATCAATACACTAGATAAGCAGTTTTATAGTATCTATATAAAGGTAAAAGAAATTCTTGGAATAAATTCCATGGAAGAAATAGATGCAAAAGAATATCCAGAAATAAAAAATTTAAAGGCTCAAGTAGAAAAGATAATGGAGGTTATTCGCCAAATTGACGAAATAGATCGGAAAAATAGGAATGATGTAAAAGTAGAAATGGAAAAAGTAAAGAATGAGATGGAAAAGGCAAAAGGTGAGATAAAATCTTTAAAAAACAGTGTAAGAGCAGCAAAAGGATATAATACAAAGTATAACTATGCTCAAGGTGTATTTATTGATAACAAAAAATAGAAAGAAGGTGGTCTTATGGATATAGCAGCTTTATCTATGAATATGAGTCAAGCAAAAGTATCAGAGATGGCTGGTATTTCGGTTATGAAGCTTGCTATGGATACTTCAGGAGAAAATGCACAAATGATGACAGAAATGTTAAACACAAGTGTAAAGGAGATGGAGTATTCTGTTACACCTCATTTAGGAAGCACCATTGACATAAGGTTATAAATTTGATAAAATATATAAATGTTATTATAGGTCTGTGGTTGAAAGTCCAAGCCAGTCGCAGGCGAAAGGATCCACGTAAGTTAATCTAAAAATTGAATTAACGATCATGGTGCGGCTTAGAAGTAAGTCCTGCCGATACAAAATCGAGAGGGATAGTAGTACGGCAAACCCAAGCGAAATCTCCAGCAGGCGAGTGTGGGGTCAAAGACCAGGTCAGCTATAATACGACAGAGTGCCAATTAAGGTGCTCTTTTTTTATACTTTTTGCTATATTGAAACAAAATAGTTAATAAATTTACAAACATTATCAAAACTTGGTAGTGCTTTTTTCTTATAATAAATTCTGACAATTTTTAATGTTGAAAAATTAACATAAGTGCTGAATTTTTAACAAAAGCATCCACAGTAAAAACTTAGTGATATAGTTTATTCACAGGTTTATACACATTATCCACAAAAAATTATCCAAAGTATCCACGAAATAGAATATATTTATTTTTTAATTTATAATTTAATTTATAAAAAATATGGGAATGCAAAGAAATTGTTTTAATAAATAATTAGTGGGTAAAATATAATTAAGTAAATATTTTTTTAGTAGCGAAAGGGGATGGCTTTATGAAACTAACAATAATAGGAAAAAATATGGAACTAACAGAGGGAATAAAAGTTGCCGTGGAGGAGAAGTTAAGTAAGATTGGAAAATATTTCAATGATGATATCGATGTAAGAGCTACTGTTAGAGCAAAGAAAAATAGACAAACCATAGAAGTTACCATTATCCCTATCAGCGGAAATATCATAAGGGCAGAAGATTCACAGGATAATTTATACGCAGCCATAGATATCGTAGTGGATAAATTAAGCAAACAGCTTAGAAAATATAAAACAAAACTAATCAATAAGCACCATGATTCTGGAAGCATAAGATTTGAAAATATAGATTCTATACCGATGAATGAAGAAAATGAAATGAAGATTGTAAGAAGAAAGAAATTTGGATTCAAGCCCATGTCAGAAGAAGAAGCTATTCTTCAAATGGAGCTTTTGGGACATAACTTCTTTGTATTCACTAATTCAGAAACAGAAGAGATGAATGTAATATATAAACGTAAAACAGGAAATTATGGTATAATTGAACAAGAAGAGTATTAAAATATAAGGTGGGATAAATATCCCACTTTTTTTAGTTGTTTGAAAATTGTATTTGCATTTAAAAGTAGAAACTTAATGTGAATATAATTTTATTTATTTAGCAACCTATGGTAAAATATATGGGAATGATAATCTATAGAAAAGAGGTAAAGGTATGGGATTTTTAGAAAACTTATTTGGCGGACAAAGAGAAGTAAAGAAAATAAGCAAAATGGTTGATAAAATAGATGCATTAGAAGCTAAATTTGAAGCAATGAATGACCAAGAACTAAAAAATATGACCCATGTTTTTAAGGAAAGACTTGCTAAAGGGGAAACCTTAGATGACATTTTATTTGAAGCCTTTGCCACCATAAGAGAAGCGTCAAAGAGGGTTCTTGGAATGAGACACTATAGTGTTCAGCTTATAGGTGGAATTGTCCTGCATCAAGGAAGAATTGCAGAGATGAAAACCGGAGAAGGTAAAACCCTTGTCGCTACAGCCCCTGTTTATTTGAATGCTTTAAGTGAAAAAGGGGTTCATGTTATTACCGTAAATGATTATCTAGCAAAGCGTGATAAGGACTGGATGGGAAAGCTATATGAATTCTTAGGACTTTCTGTTGGCGTAATTGTCCATGGCCAAAGTGCCGAGGAAAGAAGACATGCCTATGAATGTGATATTACCTATGGAACCAATAACGAATTTGGATTTGATTATTTGAAAGATAATATGGTGATTTATAAAGAGCAAATGGTGCAAAGACCGCTGAATTTTTCCATCGTGGATGAGGTAGACTCCATCTTAATCGATGAAGCGAGAACGCCGCTGATTATTTCTGGTGCAGGAGATAAATCTACGGGACTTTACTTTACTGCAGACACTTTTGTAAAAATGCTAAAAAATGAAATAGATTTTACCATAGATGAAAAAGCAAATTCTGTTGCCCTTACAGAGGAGGGAATAGAGAAGGGAGAAAATTTCTTTAAAGTAGAGAATCTAACGGATCCTTCTAACATGGAAATTTTTCACCATATTAACCAAGCTTTAAGAGCCCATCATCAAATGAAAAGAGATGTAGATTATGTTATAAAGGATGGAGAAATCGTCATTGTAGATGAATTTACAGGAAGATTAATGTTTGGGAGAAGATATTCCGATGGACTACATCAAGCCATAGAAGCAAAAGAAAACTTAAAGGTACAAAGAGAATCCAAAACCCTAGCAACCATTACCTTCCAAAATTATTTTAGAATGTATAAAAAAATTGCAGGGATGACCGGTACAGCAAAGACAGAGGAAGAAGAATTTAGGTCTATATATGGAATGGATGTAGTGCAAATTCCTACAAATAAACCAATTCAAAGAAAGGATCTTCCAGATGCCATTTATAGAACCGTAGAAGGAAAGTTTAAGGCGGTAGTAAGAGAAATAGAAGAAAGACATAAAAAGAGGCAACCTATCTTGGTGGGTACTATATCGATAGAAAACTCTGAAAGAATTTCAGCTATGCTAAAAAGAAAGGGAATCACCCATGAAGTCTTAAATGCAAAGCATCATGAAAAAGAAGCAGAAATTGTATCTCAAGCGGGTAGAATTGGAGCAGTAACTATTGCTACCAACATGGCAGGTCGTGGTACGGATATTATTTTAGGCGGAAATCCTGAGTTTTTAGCAAAAAA
>SWCA01005178.1_pt1 | contig 18946 bp, 32 predicted proteins | sample 4692961 | NCBI WGS metagenome assembly SWCA01 (sample SAMN10267275, study PRJNA491770) | bioreactor metagenome | isolation source: DHS bioreactor inoculated with | place: Japan: off Shimokita Peninsula
AATGGTGTTGATTTTTTACTACCCTTGAAGCCTAATGCACCTGCACTGCTCCAAGCAATAGCATTTCCGTCAACATCTGTTATTGTTACAATCGTATTGTTGAAAGTTGTATGAATGTGTGCAACACCAAGGGGAATATTCTTTCTAACTTTACGTTTAGTTGTTCTTTTACGTGCCATGATTTATTCCTCCTTATTTCTTCTTACCAGCAATTGCCTTTGGTTTACCTTTTCTAGTACGCGCATTATTTCTAGTGTTTTGTCCACGAACTGGTAATCCTCTACGATGGCGAATGCCTCTGTAAGAACCAATTTCCATTAAACGTTTGATGTTTAATGTTGTCTCTCTACGTAAATCACCTTCAACTACGAAATTACCAATTTCAGTACGAATGCGATTTAGCTCATCTTCTGTTAATGCTTTTACACGAGTATCTTCATTAACGTTGGCATTTTTTAGGATTTCTTTCGATGTTGAATGTCCAATCCCGTATATATAAGTCAACGAAACCACGACGCGCTTGTCGCGTGGAATGTCAACGCCTGCTATTCTTGCCATAGTTCCTCCTTATTAACCTTGTCTTTGGTTATGTCTTCTATTTTTTTTATTGATAACGTAAACTTTACCTTTACGTCTTACGATAATATCGTCTTCACTTCTTTTTTTAACTGATGCTCTTACTTTCATAAGTAATCCTCCTATTTACGGCGGTATGTGATTCTACCGCGAGTTAAATCGTATGGTGACAATTCTACTGTTACTTTATCACCAGGTAAAATGCGTATGTTATGCATGCGGATTTTACCAGATACATGTGCCAACACAATGTGGCCGTTTTGAATAAGTTCAACTTTAAATTTTGTATTAGGTAATACTTCGATTACTCTTGCTTCTACTTCGATTAAATCTTCTCTTGCCATAGGCTCACTCCTTTTTTAATGATGTTAAAATGTCATATCCAGTTTCCGTAATCACAATCATGTGTTCAAAATGAGCACTTGGCTTGCGATCTAATGTAACGGTTGTCCAATTATCTTTTAAGACTTTTACACGTTTAGTTCCTAGATTAACCATAGGTTCTACACAAAATGTCATGCCTGGTTTTAATAATGGTCCTTGATGAGGCTGTCCAAAATTAGGAACATAGGGTTCTTCATGCAATTCTCTACCAATACCATGACCTGTGAATTCTTCAACAATGCCATATCCATAAGGTTTCACATAACTTTCTATCGCATAGGATATATCAGAAACATGATTACCTGGTTTAGCTTGTTCTAGTCCAATATATAAAGATTTTTCAGTAACTTCTAAGAGTTTTAAGATGTCGTCATCAACTTTTCCAACTGGATAGGTTGTTGCTGAATCTGCATGATATCCTTTATAATTGACACCAAAATCTAATGTAATGATATCTCCTTCTTTTAAAACCTTAGTTTTAGAAGGTATACCGTGAACAACAACTTCATTTACTGAAGCACATATGGATCCTGGAAAGCCATGATAACCCTTAAACGATGGGATAGCTCCAAGACTTTTGATATAATTTTCGGCGAGCTGATCGAGATAATGCGTGCTTACACCTGGTTTAATATGCTCTTTAAGCATTTCTCTAGTTTGATCTAAGATGCGACCAGCTTCTCGCATTAACTCGATTTCGCGTTTTGACTTGATTTGAATCAATTCATCTCACCTAATACTTTCATAATATCAGCATTTGTCTTTTCGATGGTTTGTGAACCATCAATATTCACAATTAATCCTGAATCTTTATAATAGCCAATGACAGGTTCAGTTTGATCATAATAGATTCTTAATCTTCTTAAGACCGTTTCTTGTTTGTCATCGTCTCTTTGAATAAGTTGTCCACCACATTGATCACAAACACCTTCAGCTTTTGGAGGTTTGTTGTGAATGTGATAAACAGCTCCACACTTTTTACATACTCTACGTCCACTGATGCGTTCAATGATCAGTTCATCAGTTGCCTGGAAATTAATAACTGCATCTAGCTTCCAATTTTTTTCTTCGAGCATTTTATCTAAAGCTTCTGCTTGAGCAATGTTTCTTGGATATCCATCAAATAAGAATCCATCTTTAACATCATCCTTAGCTAATCGTTGGTGAACAATCTCATTTGTTATGTCATCAGGTACAAGTTCACCACGATCAATATAAGATTTAGCGATTTTACCGATTTCGGTATCCTCGTGAAATAATTCTCTAAAAATATTACCCGTAGAAATATGTGGGATTTTAAAATGTTTAACTAAAATAACTGCCTCTGTACCCTTACCTACACCAGGAGGGCCCATCATAATAATTCTCATAATGGATGACCTATCTTAGTTAAAGATGCCGGCATAATCTGTTTGAGAAGCGTCTGTTTCAATTTGTTGAGTCGTTTCAATCGCAACACCGACAATAATCAATAAGCTTGTACCACCTAAAGTGATTGCTTGAGCTTCATTACCTTGGAATCCGAAAATCACTGATGTAAGAATTGGTAATACAGCTAATATCACTAAATAAGTAGTTCCAATAACGGTGATCTTAAATAACAATTTAGCGACAAAGTCTTGAGTATCTTGACCTGGTCTTACACCTGGAACATAAGCATTTGATTTTGATAAATTGTTTGCAATCTTCTCTGGGTTGATTTGCATAAATGAATAGAAGAATGTAAACACAATAATTAATAAAACATAGATAATAAAACCAATTGGTTTTTGTGAACTAAATATGTTGTTTAGCCAAGTATTTCCAGTTGATCCACCAGCTAAGCTAGCAAATGTTAATGGAATACTCATAATGGTTTGTGCAAAGATGACAGGAATAACGCCTGCACTGTTTAACTTCATTGGAATGTTAGAATCTGATTTTCCTTGACGGTTTGCATACTGTACAGGAATTTTTCTTGTTGCAATTTGCATGTAAACGACGCCTAATAGGATACCAAAGTATAATAACATAATCACAATAAACCAAACAATTGACCAACCTGATGTACCATTCGTGATGTATTTTGTCCAAAGTGTTGTCCACATCGTTGGTAAACTTGTTACAATACCTGCGACGATTAATAATGATGTACCATTACCTACGCCTTTTTTAGTAATTAATCCAGCTAACCAGATCATAAGTGCCGTACCACCAGCCATCACTAATGCCATATAAATATAGAATAAATATCTTACACCACTTGATGTAATTGATGCTTCTAAACTTGGAATAAGCACAGTACCTGGACCAGTTGATACACCGATGATTAATGCATATCCTTGAAGGAATGCTAAACCAACAGCTAAATATCTAGTTAATTGATTTGTTTTTTGTTTTCCAGTTTCACCTTGTTCACTCCACTCTTTTAATTGTGGAATAACCATTTGTAATAACTGTATAGCGATTGATGCAGTAATGTATGGTGATATCCCTAAAGCTAGAATCGAAAATCTTTCTAGTGATTGACCACTAAAATTATTCAAAATAGCTACGAAACTACCACTATTTGCCATAAATTCGACAATTGCATCTGTGTTGAAAAGTGGGACCGTGATATGACTACCAATTCTAACAACTAATAAGATTGCTAATGTAAATGCTAATCTTAGCATTACAGTTTTGTTACTTAGAATTCTTTTTATACGTAACCACACCTTAGATCACCTCGACTGTTCCACCGGCTTTGACGATTGCTACTTCAGCAGATTTTGAGAATGCATGAGCTTTAACAGTCAATTTTTTCTCTAAGTTACCATTCGCCAATACTTTAACGCCTGATTTTAGTTTCTTTAAAACATTTTTAGCGATTAATGCTTCTGGTGTCACAACATCGCCATCATTAAATAAATTTAAATCAGACATATTGATAACAGCGAATTCTTTACGGTTAACATTTTTAAAACCTCTTTTAGGAAGTCTTTGGAAGAATGGAAGTTGTCCCCCTTCAAAACCTGGACGAACTCCACCACCTGAGCGAGCAAGTTGACCTTTGTCACCTTTACCAGAAGTTCCTCCGGTACCACTGCCTGGTCCTCTACCTAAACGCTTACGTTTTTTTCGAGCACCTTCTACGGGTCTTAATTCATTTAACATGGTTCTACCTCCTTACTCTACTTCGTTAACAGAAACCAAGTGAGAAATCGTTTTAATCATGCCTTCGACTGCATCATTAGCTTCTTTAACTACAACTTGATTAACTTTTTTTAATCCTAATGCATGTGCTGTTTTAACTTGATTAGGCTTTCTACCAATTAATGATCTTGTTAATTTGATTTCTAATTTCATATTATACCAACTCCGATACGTCAACGCCACGTAGTTTAGCCACTTGTTCAGCTGTTCTTAATTCTTTAAGTCCAGCAAATGTTGCTCTTACCATGTTAATTGGTGTTGAAGAACCAATAGATTTTGATAAAATGTCATTAATACCAGCGAGCTCGAATACAGCACGAACGGCACCACCGGCAATAATCCCAGTACCTGCAGAAGCTGGTTTCAAGAATACTTTACCTGCTCCATACACGCCTGTTACTTCATGTGGAATTGTAGTTCCAACAAATGGAACTTTCATTAAATTAGTTTTAGCACTTTCAATGGCTTTTTTAATTGCATCAGGTACTTCAGAAGCTTTACCAGTACCAAATCCAACTTGTCCATTTTTATCACCGATAACAACTAAGGCTGCAAAACGGAAACGACGTCCACCTTTAACAACTTTGGTTACACGGTTTATTGCAACAACACGTTCTTCGAATTGATTTTCTTGTTGTTCTTGTCTTACTCTATCTCTAGCCATGTACGTTTACCTCCTTAGAACTTAAGGCCTGCTTCACGTGCTGCATCAGCAAGAGCTTTAATACGTCCATGGTATAAATAACCACTTCTGTCAAATACTACTTGAACTACACCACCGGCAAGCGCTTTTTCAGCGATTAACTTTCCAACTGCCTTTGCAGATTCTAAATTAGAATGTGCAAGACCTGCTTCTTGACTGCGAGCACTAAATAAAGTCGTTTGATTTACATCATCGATTAATTGAGCGTAAACAGCTTTATTCGAACGATAGACACTTAGTCTTGGACGTTCAGCTGTACCTTTTACGATTTTTCTAATACGAAGATGACGTTTTGTTCTAGATTCATTCTTAGATATTTTTTTAATCATATTGATGTCCTCCCTTACTTAGCAGTCTTTCCAGCTTTACGAGGTACATATTCCCCAACATAACGAATACCTTTTCCAAGATATGGTTCTGGTTTTTTAACACTTCTAATCTTAGCAGCAAACTCGCCTACAGCTTGTTTGTCAGCACCTTCGATTGTTACTTCAGTGTTTTTAGGAATAGTGACTGTAACGCCTTCTGGTATCTCTAATTCTACTGGGTGAGAAAAGCCCATGCTTAATACAACGGTGTTGCCTTGTAATTGTGCTCTATAACCAACACCTTTGATTTCTAATTGCTTTTTAAATCCTTCTTTAACACCTGTGACCATATTTTGAATAAGGGCACGTGTTGTTCCGTGGATTTTTCTTGAAAATATTTCATCATTAGGACGTGTAACTGATAATTCGCTACCTTCCAATTTGATGGTTAAATTTTGATTGAATTGAAATTCAAGTTGACCTTTTGGACCTTTAACTACGACGTAGTTTTCAGGGCTAACTGTTACAGTAACGTCAGCAGGAACTTGAATCACTTTATTACCTATACGTGACATAATTTCCTCCTTATTTTACCAAACGTAAGCAAGCACTTCGCCGCCAACTTGAGCTAAACGCGCTTCACGATCTGTCATGATACCCTTTGAAGTCGAGATTAATGCAACCCCTAAACCATTTAATACTTTAGGTAATTCATCTACAGATGCATATACACGAAGTCCTGGTTTCGATATCCTTTTTAAGCCTTTAATTACACGTTCTTTTGAACTAGTGTATTTTAAAGTTACAACAATTTTGCCTTGTACGCCATCTTTAACTACTGTATAGTCAACGATGAAACCTTCTTTTTTCATTACTGATAAAATATCAGACTTTAAACGAGAAGCAGGCATTTCTACTTTTTCATGACGCATTCTATTTGCGTTACGAATACGCGTTAGCATATCCGCAATCGGATCAGTCATAACCATGTTTCTTCCTCCTTAATTACCAGCTTGCTTTTTTAACACCAGGGAGTTCTCCCTTATGTGCTAATTCACGAAATTTTAAACGTGACAAGCCAAACTTGCGCATATAGCCGCGTGGACGACCATCAATTGAATCACGATTTCTAATACGAGTTGCAGATGCATTTCTAGGAAGTTTTTGTAATGCTTCATAGTCGCCTTTTTCTTTTAACTCTTGTACTTTATCACGATAGCGCTCAACAATCACACGACGTTTTTCATTTTTAATGATTTTTGATTTTTTTGCCATAATACGCCTCCTTACTTCTTAAACGGCATACCAAGTTGACTTAGTAATGCGCGTCCTTCTTGGTCTGTTTTTGCCGTTGTGACAATAACTATGTCCATACCACGAACTTTTTTAACTTTATCCAAACTAATTTCAGGGAAAATAATTTGTTCTCTAACACCTACAGTGTAGTTACCGCGTCCATCAAAAGAATTTGCTGAAATCCCTCTAAAGTCACGAACACGTGGAAGTGCGATTGAAATTAATTTTTCTAAGAAGTAATACATTCTTTCACCACGAAGGGTTACTTTTGCCCCAATTGGCATACCTTCTCTTAATTTGAAGTTCGAAATTGACTTTTTAGCTTTAGTAACTACTGGTTTTTGACCAGTTAACAATTGTAATTCTTCAACTGCATCGTCTAAAACTTTTGGATTGAATACGGCATCACCGATACCCATATTCACTACAATTTTTTCAATTTTTGGAACTTCCATAACTGATGTGTAGTTGAATGCCTTAATCAGTTCGGGTTTGACAACATTTTCGTATTTATCTCTAATTACACTCATTGTTCAAACTCCTTATTTATCAAGGCTTTCGCCTGATTTTTTCGCATAACGTACTTTCTTGCCTTCAACTTCACGGTAACCAACACGTGTTGGTTTGTTAGTCTTTGGATCAAGAATAGCTACGTTAGAAACATGAATTGGTGCTTCTTTTTCAATAATGCCGCCTTTATCATTCGCTTGAGTTGGACGTTGGTGTTTTTTAACCATATTAACACCTTCAACCAATACGCGATCTGTTTTTGGGTAAACACGAAGTACGCGACCTGTCTTACGTGTCTTATTTCCTTTTTTATCGGTTACAAATTGATCGCGCCCAGCAATCACTGCAACTGTGTCTCCAGCTTTAATGTACATAGACGAGACCTCCTTATAATACTTCTGGAGCTAAAGATACGATCTTCATGAAGTTCTTATCTCTTAACTCTCTTGCCACTGGCCCGAAAATACGAGTTCCACGTGGATTTAAATCATCTTTAATTATAACTGCTGCATTTTCATCAAATTTGATGTATGAGCCATCTGCGCGACGAAGACCTTTAACTGTACGTACGATAACTGCTTTTAATACTTCACCTTTTTTAACCATACCTGCAGGTGCAGCTTTTTTAACAGTAACAACGACAATATCACCGATATTAGCATAACGACGACGGGTTCCCCCTAAAACTTTAATCACAAGGACTTCTTTAGCGCCACTGTTGTCAGCAACAACTAATCTACTTTCTTGTTGAATCATGTTTTCTTCCTCCTTATACTAAATCAGCTTTAGCAACGACTTCTAAGAGACGGAATCTCTTTGTCTTAGATAATGGGCGAGTTTCCATGATAGTCACTTTATCACCAATACCTGCTAAACCTTCTTCATCATGTGCATGAAATTTCTTTGAAACCTTTACACGTTTGCCATATAAAGGATCCTTCTTGTATGTATCGACAACCACGGTAATCGTCTTATCCATTTTGTCAGATACAACAATTCCCGTATATACTTTTCTTTGTTTACGTTCCATGGTATCCTCCTTATTCAGTACGTTCACTGATGATTGTCTTCATTTGTGCAATCGTCTTTTTTACTTGACTAATTCGAGCTGTATTTTCAAGTTGTCCTACTGCAAGTTGAAAGCGTAGGTTAAATAATTCTGCTTTAAGCTCGACAATACGTTTTTCTAAATCAGTTGTGCTGATTTTTCTAATTTCTGCCGCTTTCACGCTTGCTCACCTCTTTTAACAATTTTCGTTTTAATTGGTAATTTGTGTGATGCTAAACGTAATGCTTCTCTTGCTACTGCTTCTGAAACTCCGTTTATTTCAAACATAATCTTACCTTGTTTAACAACCGCTACCCAGTGATCTGGAGCTCCTTTACCAGAACCCATACGCACTTCAAGTGGTTTTTTAGTTTTTGCTAGATGCGGGAAGATGTTAATCCATACTTTCCCTAATCTTTTCATGTGTCTTGTCATCGCGATACGAGCCGCTTCGATTTGACGGTTTGTTATCCATGCCCCTTCTAAAGCTACTAATGCAAAGTCTCCGTTTAGAATTTCATTTCTACCTTTTGCTTTACCTTCATAACTTACTCTATGTGGGCGACGGAACTTAGTTCTTTTAGGCATTAACATAATTATTTGCCTCCCTTGTTGTTACGATTGTTTCTACCACCGCGTCTAGGACGTGGAGTTCTTTCATCTAACTTTCTTAGGTTTTCTTCTCTTGTTTGGCCTGGTAAAATTTCACCATTATAAATCCAAACTTTTATACCTAATACACCATAAGTTGTGTGTGCTTCTGCTGTTGCATAATCGATATCTGCACGAAGTGTATGTAAAGGTACTTGACCTTCTGAATATCCTTCGCTTCTTGCCATTTCAGCACCACCTAAACGACCTGAAACTAGTGTTTTAACACCTTTAGCTCCGGCTTTAAGTGCACGTTGCATAGCAATTTTTTGAACACGTCTAAATGATGCACGATTTTCTAATTGTTCTGCAATGCTTTGAGCAACTAGAGTCGCAACTCTTTCTGGACGTTTCACTTCTACTACGTTAAATACGATTTCTTTGTTAGTGATTTTTTCAAGTTGAGCAACTGCTTTTTTCTTAGTTTCAGCATCACGACCAATAACGATACCTGGTTTAGCAGTATGAAGTGTAATTTTTACACGATCTTTTCCGCCTCTACCTTTAACGCGTTCTATTTCGATGTGAGAAACAGCGGCTTTTTTATAAAAATCATTAAGATATGAACGAATGCTTGCATCTTCTTTAACTAGTGTTGGAACAGCATTTTTATCTGCGTACCATTTTGATTCCCAGTTACGAATGATCCCAAGTCGCATACCGACTGGATTAACTTTTTGACCCATGTTTCTTCACCCCTATTCTTTTTCTGCCACTACAACTGTAATGTGGCTTGTTCTCTTCTTAATGATGTCCCCTTGACCTTTAGCTCTTGGTAAAAGTCTTTTTAGGCGAACACCCTCATTAACATATGCTTCTTTTACATATAAGTCATCAATGTTTGCATTATTGTTATGCTCTGCGTTAGCTATTGCGCTGTTAAGCACTTTAAGAATAATTGGTGAGGCGCCACGTGGTGTAAACATTAAAATTGCTTGCGCTTCTTTAACATTTTTGCCACGAATTAAGTCGATAACCAATCTAGCCTTACGTGGAGCAATGCGAACTGTTTTAGCTATAGCTTTACTTTCCATCATTTTCTCCTCCAATTATTTCTTCTTAGCTTTCTTATCTTCTTTGTTATGTCCATGATATGTACGTGTTGGTGCAAATTCACCGAACTTGTGTCCAACCATATCTTCAGTTACATAAACTGGAACATGTGATTTACCATTATAAACTGCGATCGTATGTCCAACGAAATCAGGGAAAACCGTTGAACGACGTGACCATGTTTGGATCACTTTCTTTTCGTTTGCTGCATTTTGCTTTTGAACTTTATTTAATAAGTGCAAGTCACAAAATGGTCCTTTTTTGACTGAACGTGCCATAAATTTCCTCCTACTTCGTACGACGACGAACGATTAAGTCGTTTGACGCTTTTTTACTGTCGCGAGTCTTGACACCGCGAGCCTTCTTACCCCAAGGGGTCATTGGTGATTTTCTACCAATTGGTGTTCTACCTTCACCACCACCATGTGGGTGATCGTTAGGGTTCATAACTGAACCACGAACTGTCGGCTTAATGCCCATGTGTCTTACTCTACCAGCTTTACCTAAATTGACTAATTCCCATGATTCATTTCCAACTGTACCAATTGTAGCACGGCAAGTACCTAAAATCTTACGTACTTCACCTGATTGCAAACGCACTAGAACGTATTTTTCTTCACGCCCTAATATTTGAGCAGATGCTCCAGCACTTCTTGCAATTTGTCCACCTCTACCAGGACTAAGTTCAATGTTATGAACAACAGTACCAACTGGAATATTCATAATTGGTAATGCATTTCCTGTTTTGATATCTACATGTTCTCCAGAAAGGATTTCCATACCTACTACTAATCCTTTTGGAGCTAAGATATATCTTTTTTCACCATCTACATAATGAATTAAAGCAATATTTGCTGTACGGTTTGGATCGTACTCAATTGTAGCAACCTTACCGATAATATTGTCTTTGTTTCTTTTAAAATCAATTACACGATATTTTCTTTTCGCACCGCCGCCGATATGTCTTACGGTAATCTTACCTTGACTATTACGACCGCCTGTACGAGAGAATGGCTCAAGTAGTGATTTTTCAGGAGTAGATGTTGTGATTTCATCATATGTTAAAACACTCATGTTACGACGACCGTTTGTGGTCGCTTTGTATTTTTTAACCGCCATTTGGTTAAACCTCCTCTAATATTTCACTTATAATGTGAAGGCGTCTATTTTTTGGCCTTCAGCAATTTTTACTACAGCTTTTTTATAAGCTGGTTTGTACCCTTCATATTTACCCATTCTTTTGAATTTAGGTAAAACATTAACTGTATTAACTGAAAGAACTTTTACATTAAAGATTGCTTCAATTGCTTTTTTGATTTCAACTTTGTTTGCACTCTTTTCAACCTTGAATGTATATCTATTTTGACTTTCAATAAGTTGTGTACTTTGTTCAGTAATAATTGGGGCTTTGATAATTTCATAATACTTAGTCATTACCTAATACCTCCTCTAATGCTTCAACAGCATCTTTAGTGATTACTAAATTTTTGCAATTTAGAATATCATATACGCTTACATGACTTACTAATGAGAATTGAACAGTCGGGATGTTTCTTGCTGCTAATACTTCATTTTCTTCAAATGTTTTCGCAACTACTAAAGTTTTGCCTTGAACTTCTAGACTGTTTAAAAACTCTCTAAATAATTTTGTTTTTGGCGCTTCTAATCCAATAGATTCAACCACTTTTAATTGACCATTAGCTTGATGATAAGACAACGCTGACCTCAAAGCTAATTGACGAACTTTTTGATTCAATTTAACTGCATAACTTCTTGGTGTTGGACCAAAAACTACACCACCATGACGCCATTGAGGAGATCTAGTTGACCCTTGACGAGCTCTACCAGTTCCTTTTTGTCTCCATGGTTTTCTACCGCCACCTGATACTTCACCACGATTTTTAACATCATGAGTACCTTGTCTCATTGCTGCTCTTTGAGCATTGACAACATCGAATAATGCTTGTTGATGTGGTTCAATACCGAAAACGTAATCTGATAAGGTTAGGTCAGCAACTTTTTTACCTGTTTGATTTAATATGTCTACTTTTGGCATGATAACCCTCCTTATTTACCACTCTTAACAGCAGTTCTAACAATTACAAGTCCTTTTTTAGGTCCTGGAACGCTACCACTGATAAGCAATAATTGGTTTTCAACATCAACACCAACAACCTTTAAGTTTTGGATTGTTACTCTTTCATGTCCCATATGTCCTGGTAAATTCTTACCTTTCATGTTCCCTTTGATAGGTCCCATAGAACCTGGACCACGATGGTATCTAGAACCATGTGTCATAGGTCCACGATGTTGATTGTGTCTCTTAATACTTCCTGCAAAACCTTTACCTTTAGATGTTCCTGTAACATCTACAGTTTCGCCTACTTCAAATAATTCTGTTTTAACAAGGTCTCCTACAGCTAAATCCAACAACTCATTCTTAAGCTCTTCATTGAAACGGATTTCTCTAACGAAGCGCTTAGGTGCTGTATTAGCTTTTTTCACGTGCCCTTGTTCAGGCTTGTTACTTAATTTGTCGCGTTTAGTTTCAAACCCAATTTGAGTTGCTACATAACCGTCAGTTTCAACAGTCTTTTGTTGAAGAACTACATTATCGGCTACATCTATAACGCTAACTGGTACTAGAACACCATTTTCATCGAAAATTTGTGTCATACCAAGTTTTCTACCTAAGATTCCTTTGGCCATACTCTTACCTCTTTCTTTTTTTTAGTTATTTTTTAAGTACGATATCAATACCTGATGGTAAATCTATATCCATCAATGCACTAATTGTTTTAGGGTTTGGATCAACGATTTGAATTAATCTCTTGTGCGTTCTACGTTCAAATTGTTCACGTGAATCTTTATTAACGTGTGGTGAACGTAAGATTGTAAAGATTTCCTTTTCTGTTGGAAGAGGAATTGGACCTTGAACTGAAGCTCCAGTTCTTAAAGCACTATCCACAATCTTTTTAGCAGCTTGATCTAATAATCTGTGATCGTAAGCCTTCAAACGAATTTTAATTACATCTTTTGCCATTTTGTATAGCTCCTTTCGCCTATAATCTTGTATAGACTTGCTCCATGGAAAAACCCAACCACATAGACAACGGGTATCCGTGTGTCGGCAACCTCCCATTTCACAGCCTTTTCTCGTATACACACGAGCGTTACTATTATATATTAAAAAGAAGATAAAAGCAACCTTTTTTACCCTCTTTTTAAACTTTATTTATTTAATTTTGCACTTTTTCTTTTAGCATGAACTCCAACATACTTCCCTCTTGTAGATTCATACGTATATAATACGTCTTCCGCCATTTTTAATGTGCTTAAAGGGATAATAAAATGCTTAAATCCTTTATTGAAGAATTTCCTTAGAAAGAATGGATCCCTGAGTATGACACCATACATTATTTGCAACATCCTAATTCCATTTTTTCTGTAAAACTGATGAGCTAAGTGCATGTCAGGCCACGCAGCACTCATAAAATATTTTTTATCAATTTCATCATATCTAGATATTTCCAAAGCTTCTTCTATATAGTTATCCATACCGAAGATGATAGAACTCACTTCTTTATAATCTTCAAAATATTCGATTGCCGACTCTGTTTCCATCGTAATCCCAAACTTAGGTCCAGTTTCAACAGAACGATCAATACCTAAGAAACAATCTATTTTATCTTTCCAGTGATAAACCTCAGATCCTACACGTAAAGAAGGAATGACTAGAGTAACTTTTTTATGAGCAATGTTTGAAGCTTCGTATAAAGCATTAACTGTTCTAAAAAATACTCTATGGTATATACTAACTAAATCTACTTCAGTATATATTTCATCATCTATCTCGTAATCTACCTGTTTGAAATGATTAAATTCAGGTAACTGTACTTGAATTTCTCTATCATGAAAAGCATTCATTAAGTTTGTAAAAATACCTACTAGTTCATCATATCTAGGAAAAAAACCCTTCGATAGGAAAATATATTCAGTTCTAAAAAAGACTCCACCTTTATACCACCCATTATTTTTCACAAGATCTAAGTATCTTAAATCTACTAAAGATGCATAATATTTAATTATTTCTGAATCATATCTAGGTTTATCTTGACTACAAATGGTTGTTTTTCTTTGTAATTCATAAGACTTATTTAGATTGAGCTCATTTGGATCAATGAGTAATTTTTTATTAACATTATCAATCACAATTAATTTCGAATCAAAAACGCTTTTTGTTGTTATAACAATAGGGATCTCATAAGCATATGCCATATCTTTGATTAACATTTCATTATCAACTGAGCGACAAACAAACCCTTTAACATTAATTGGGAGTTCGTAGAAATACTCTTTTTCAATTTTTGAAATTGAAACTATGACATCTTCATCAGTTTCACTAGCCAGCTTCTGGATAAAGTATCTATTGAGAAACTTAATCACCCTTTCTTTGATTCTTATCGTTTGTTCATCCATTTTCTCTTTTTTATCTTCTTTTGCATAATTAGTAAATAAATTAAACTTTTGATTTTTCATAAACCAATTAACAGCTTTATTAAAGGCTTCTACAAAAGAAATATCACTTGTGTAAGTTAGTTCCTTCATCATTTCAAAAGTTTTTGACGCAAAAAAAGGTGCAAAAACATATGGATACTCGTTCACACCTTTTAACTTGTTTACTTCAACCATCTCATCATATATTTCACCAATATAATTCTTAATTATTTGAATAATTTCGTTTGTTGCTGTTTTTAGATCCTTTTTTGAGTACTGAATATTCCTCTTTTTTATGTCTACGTGGATGTTCTTGCCTATTGCTATAAAATCCCCCAAATACTTATTACTCATTTCATCTTCTTCCTTTACCTATAATTGTAGTGTCTTATATTTATTTTTTATATATAACTTTTAACTAATAGAGCTGATCCTATCATACCAGCATCATTACCTGTATGTGCTAATTTAAACGGGATCTTCCCTGTCGAAAACCTAGCATTTTCTCTATAATATCTTTCAACTAAATCTATCAAAAATGGACCAGCTTTAGATATTCCTCCACCAATAATGTAAACTTCTGGCTCAACTGTCATAGAAATAATACTAGCTGCAATTCCAATATATTTTGCAACGCGATGGACCGTCATTAATGCAACTTCATCATTTTGCTTAGCAGCATCAAAGATTGCTTTAACTGTCAAGTTGTTTTTATTTAAAACTGATGGTTTGCTTTCGAGTTGTTCTATTGTAAAATCCAGAATTCCTTTTGTGCCACAAATTTGTTCAAGACACCCCATAGATCCACATCCGCATACTTTATCTTCTTCATTATAAACACGAATATGCCCTATTTCGCCTCCAAAACCTGTAGAACCTTCTATAATTTTACCATCAAGTATAATACCACCGCCAACACCAGTTCCTAATGTAATTAATACTGCATTCTTATAAGGTTTTTCTAATGAAGCATTTTCACCATATGCAGCTATTGTCGCATCATTGGCAATAGCAATCTTGATGTGGCTATCCACATACTTATTCATCTCAGCGATTAAATCAATATCATTTAAATGTAAATTAGCGCAACTTTCCACATACCCATTTTTAATTGGACAAGGTACATCAATACCTATACCAAGCAATTGTTTTATGTCAATATTATTTCTTTTATTGCATTCCAAGATCGATTCATAGATTTTTTTAAAAATAAAACTACCATTTTCCAAAGACGGTGTAGGTATTTCATAACTATCAATTGTTTTCATATCATCCACAGTGAACAATCCCATCTTGATGGTCGTTCCACCCACATCTATTCCATAAATATAATCCTTCATAATTACCTCCTAAACCTATATTATTATAACATTTTTAAACAGTAAATAATAATTTTTTTTGAACTTCATTAAAAAAACACTCACGTAGAGTGTTTTAATATCTTTGCTTGAAATAATTGCTGATATTTTCTAACGACTTTAAAAGGATTTCATCTTTTTCCAACTCCAAATCTTTTAATAAGGATGAAACCATTTCTTCATGAAAATCATCGTGAATCCTTAATACTTCCTTGGCAGATTCCTTAAGCTCTAAATAAACTTTTCTTCTATCGTTTTCATCACGATATCTATTAACAAAATTTTTTCTGACTAGAACATTGATTGAAGTTGTTAAAGTACCCATTGTAATTCTAAGTTTGTTTGCGACATTACCCATCGTTGGCTCAGAAGTGTTCTTAATTGCTTCAAGAACATGAACCTCTGTCATAGAGAGTTTCACTCCTCGTTCTCTAAGCACTTCAGCTTCTATACTCAAAATATGGTTAAAAACATCGACTAACAACTCATTGATTACTTCTTTAGCAGAAACCACTAATTATCACCTACATTTATTATATTTCTATATATCCTACACCCAAAGTTCCAGGACCAGCGTGTGCTCCAACAACAGGTGTTAACGGTACTAACTCTACTATAATATCTTTTCTCTTCTTTAAAAATATTTCTTTCAGTTCTTCAGCTTTTTCTAAATTATTCGTATATGCTATAAACATTATAACATTTTTTTCATGAATTTTTTCTTCAATAATTTCAATTAATCTACTTTGCGCTTTGTGTGTAGTTCTAATTTTTTCTAGTGGAACCAATCTGCCATCTTTTTGAACATGGAGCAATGGCTTAATTTTTAGTAGTGTTCCTAAAAATCCACTAGTTACAGATAGTCTACCGTTTTTCACTAAGAACTTTAATGTATCAACCAATACATAGATATAAATATGATCTCTAATTTTTTCCAAGTGATTGATAATATCAACGGTCTTTTTACCCTCTTTAATAAGTCTTATTGCTTCTAATATCAAATATGCTTCACCATATGATACACTTCTAGAATCCAAAACAAAAACGTTAAGGTCCTTGACTAGTTCTTTAGCTAAAATAGCTCCTTGATAAGTCCCACTTAATTTAGATGATATAACTACTACAATAACATCCGTATAACCTTCTGCTTTTAATTCTTCATATACACTAGCAATTTTCCCTGTAGATGTTTGAGATGTAGAAACATCTATGTTCGGATTTTCTTCTACCATTTTATAAAAATCTTTAGCTTGAATATCTACATAGTCTTCATATTCTTTGCCATCAACATTTAGAGTCGATCTAATTACCTTTACTGGATAATTTAAAGACATGTAATCAATACCAGAGTTTCCACAAACTACTAATCCAATTTTTTCTGACATTTGTTTTCTCCTTCAAATATTTTGAATATCAAATTTTAATTCAATAATATAATAACATAAAAAACATTAATGTCAAACAAATTAAATTACAATATACTTTCTAAGTACTCAAGTTGATACAAAGGAGCACAGTTATCTTGTAATTTCACAAGATGTTTTATAAAGTTTGTTAATTTTTGAAGTTCTAATTGATTATACTCAATGTTTGAAATAATTTTAGAATTACTAACTTTTGAAAACTCTGGTCTATAAATCATAACATAGTTGACTACATCAACTCCAGGTTTTAATAAATTGTCGATAATTTGTCGATAACTATTTGACTCTTGTAATTTCTTAGTATATCTCTCTTCACTTCTCTTTTCATCTTGATTAAACATCCCAAATTCTAGAACAATAATAAGTCGATCATAGATAAGTAAATAATCGGTTCGCATATGATTACCAAAAACAATTGGATATTCCATAACTAATGATATTTTATTTGTCTGAACACCACTTTTAAAAAGCTGTAGCATCACTCTACTTACAAGAGTTAAAGTATCCATCCATGTAATCACTTCTTCATCTTTTAAAGGCCAAATAGAGAGTTTTTTTAATAGGAAGTCACTTTTTAATTTCTTGAATAAAACTGTTTTACTATAAAAACTAACTCTGTCCTTCAAATATTCTTTTTCTATTTTCCAGTTCATTTCATCTAGGATGTTAATAAGGGAAGATATTTCTGTTATATCTTTAAAAATATACAGGCATTTTATAGCCATGTCACACCTCCATAAATCTACTTAATATTAGTAGATTTATGAAGATTTTACTTTATAATAAAAAAAAAGACCTCTAATTGGTCTACCACCATACAAATGGTGGCTCCGGGCAGAATCGAACTGCCGACACAAGGATTTTCAGTCCTTTGCTCTACCGACTGAGCTACAGAGCCTAATAATGGCGGTCCGGACGGGATTTGAACCCGCGATCTCCTGCGTGACAGGCAGGCATGTTGACCCCTACACCACCGGACCATTGGTTGCGGGAGAAGGATTTGAACCTACGACCTCCGGGTTATGAGCCCGACGAGCTACCTGACTGCTCTATCCCGCGATATATTAAAAATTATTAAACATCTGATGGCGGAGGAAGAGGGATTCGAACCCCCGCGCCTTTTACAGCCTGTCGGTTTTCAAGACCGATCCCTTCAGCCAGACTTGGGTATTCCTCCACTATTATAACATATTTTTTTGATTTTAAAAGATTTTTTTGGTGGACCCGGTAGGACTCGAACCTACGGCCGACCGGTTATGAGCCGGTAGCTCTAACCAACTGAGCTACGGGTCCAAACTGGTAGCGGCGGGGGGAATCGAACCCTCGACCTCACGGGTATGAGCCGTGCACTCTAACCAGCTGAGCTACGCCGCCAAAACATAAAACTATCTATAACAATAGTATTAAATATAACTACCATTTAAGACCCAAACTTAATACTTTATAGTCGTTTTTGCTTGGAGGACAAATATTACTATAAATTGGTGGAGCCTAGGGGGCTCGAACCCCTGACCTCCTGCGTGCAAGGCAGGCGCTCTCCCAACTGAGCTAAGGCCCCACAACCATGGTACCTCGAGCCGGACTTGAACCGGCACGGATTCATCATCCATGGGATTTTAAGTCCCACGTGTCTACCAATTTCACCATCGAGGCATAAGTAGTGGTGACCCGTGAAGGAATCGAACCTTCGACACCTTGATTAAAAGTCAAGTGCTCTACCGACTGAGCTAACGGGTCAAATAGTGGTGCCGAAAACAGGAATTGAACCCGCAACCTACTGATTACAAGTCAGTTGCTCTACCAGATTGAGCTATTTCGGCATAATAATGGTGGGAGTTAACGGGCTCGAACCGCTGACCCTCTGCTTGTAAGGCAGATGCTCTCCCAACTGAGCTAAACTCCCATTATTAGAGATACTGCCTGGCAACGTCCTATCTTCGCTCCTTAGAACTATTTTCGGCGCT
>SWCA01001429.1_pt1 | contig 18872 bp, 20 predicted proteins | sample 4692961 | NCBI WGS metagenome assembly SWCA01 (sample SAMN10267275, study PRJNA491770) | bioreactor metagenome | isolation source: DHS bioreactor inoculated with | place: Japan: off Shimokita Peninsula
AAAAAAAAAAGAGCGTTATGCTCTATAATTTATCTTTACTTTATTTTCAAATATAGCCTCTATAGTTCGAATCATCTCGTTTGACATATTATTTTCTAAATAATCATAGACCCATATTTCTTTAGGACATATGGTAATCAATGCGCTAATTAAAAAATCTTCGTAATTCATATTTTCTCTTAATGCTAAACTAATGATATCTTTTGTATAATTGTTTTCTAAAGCTTGATCATGCTTATCACACAATCTAAAATTACCATTCTTTTCTATATAGATTTTAAGTATGTCTATTTTTTCTTCTTGTATTTGAACAAAATATTTTAGTAATTCTATGAACTCATTATAGTCTTTTTGTACTAAATAATCTTCCAACCCTCTATCTTTTATTTCTATGATATACTCCATAAAGTCTCGTAGTCTAAATTTTAAAAATCCATTTATATTCATATAATCATTATTTACTAAATATTCATATATTCTGTTGAAGAGAATGTCTTGTATCAGTTTTTCTTTTTCATTAAATAGATCTAAGGAACAAGTATATATATTTTCTAATTCGTTTGTGTATACTTCTTTATAACTCTCTTGTACAATTTTTTTTAGTACTTTATCTTTTATAATATTCATAATCATATTCGTCAGTTCACTACAAAGAGATAATTTTAAATCTTCTTTTTTTGGATCTTCTACAAATAAATCAACTTCTAGTAGTTGGTCTAAATTCTTTATTTCTTTTCGTATGCCTACACTATTTCCTAGCTGTATTCCCAAATCTTTATATTCACCCATTATACCTAAGGAAATATGTTTCAATTAGGTCACTCCTCTCTAGTCATAATTGGAATAATTGAGCCTAGATCTATTAATTCATCTTTTCCTAGTGAGATTATCTTCTTGTCTTTTTTGTGTAAAAAAGCTTTTATCTTCAGATAATCTTTATGTTTTTTTGCATTTCCTAAAAAAGCTATTTCTTTATCGGATAGAAGTCCTGTCGCTCCCCCTATAAATCCATGGCCCATGTCAAATAAATGTATATTCCCTTCTTCTATCCGCAGGCAATCTATATTGTGCTTTATTACTTCTTTATAGATCCCCTCATCTGATGTGATAATACTGTTTTCATCCACAATACATATAGAACACTTAGTATAGCCTTGTTTTACATTTATTGAAATGAGTCCTTTTTGTTTTATGTATTGTAAAATGTGATCCTCTGTATGTTTAAAGTGATGCACTGCATACTTTCCAAAAAGAGCAATATTATAATATATATTGGTAGGATATTTATTACTTACTTCTTTTATTCCTTTTATTACATGAAAACCATAGGGATTTAATATTTTATCATAATATTCATATACATTCGGAGCCACTACTATTTTATTTTCTCCTAAATAACATAAAACAATATCTGGATGATATTTTATTGCATCATATACTTCATCACATTTACATGTTTTTATTATTTCTATTTTCTTATTTTTTAATTCATCTTCCATGCTTTTCGAAATTCTTTGATCTACTATGACTAAAGAAGCTTTTCCCTTTGGTATAAATGGATTATCTGAAAATTTCATAAAATTCCCTTCTTTACAAAAAATATAATTCTATAAATTTTTCATTATTTTACTCAAATAAGACATATGTCATATCTTTATCTTTTTATTTTATGTATCCTATATATAGAAAAAAGTCCCAATCATGTGGGACTTTAAAAATTTATCTTTCTCCTTTTTCATATGGTTCTCCATTGGCTGCTGGCCCATTGGCTTTTCCGACAAATCCAACTAATACAATTAATGTAATAATGTATGGAACCATAGATAATAAGTTTTCTGATATATGAATACCTACATTTGGATTTCCTAGAAATACTACAAGTCCTGTAGATGCTCCAAATAATAAAGAGGCAAGCATTGCACCTTGTGGCTTCCATTTGCCAAATATTACTGCAGCAAGGGCAATAAATCCTTGACCAGAAATTAACGTGGGTCTAAAAGAAGAAACGATAGCCAAACTCATTGCTGCTCCACCAAAACCTGCGAGGATTCCTGATAAAGCTACACATAGATATTTTATGTTATATACATTTATCCCTAGTGTATCTGCAGCTTTTGGATGTTCTCCTACGGATCGGATTCGAAGTCCTAATTTTGTTTTGTATAATACATACCAAGAAAGAGCAACTAATATAAATGCAATATATACTGTTGCGTAGGTATTAAACACAATATCCCCAAAGCTTCCTGATGGAAATAATCCATTAAGGGGTCTAGGTATTTTATTGCTTAGTTCTATTGCAGGAGTCATAGTTGATCCATCAAATAACTTTCTACATAAGAATAGTGCCACTCCTGGTGCTAAAAAGTTGATTGCAATACCCGATACAACATGATCTGCATTAAATTTAATCGTTGCGATACCATGAAGTAGGGCAAATAATCCCCCTGCTATTCCTGCTGCTAAAAATGCAAGCCATGGATTTCCTGTTATTACAGCTGTTGCAGCTCCTGCAAAAGCACCAATTGTCATCATACCTTCCAGTCCTATATTTACAACTCCAGCATTTTCTGAAAATATTCCTCCAAGTGAAGTGAATATAAGAGGTGTTGAGTACATAAGGGTTGTACCGAGTATAATGGCCAAGTTTTTAAGCATCTGCTTTTCCTCCCCTCATTTTATTTATGATCATTTTAACTAATTTACTTGCAGCAATAAAATATATTATGGAACCAATAACAATATTAATTACTTCTGTCGGTGCCCCTATTTGTTGCATTTTGCTACCGCCATATTTTAATCCTCCAAATAAAAGTCCTGCAAGTACCGCTCCTATTGGCGTATTATTCCCTATTAAAGATACTGCGATTCCATCAAATCCATATCCTTCTTGCGCTGCTAATATGGTTATTTTATGTGCCACTCCCGATACATGCATTGCTCCTGCTAATCCTGCTAAAAGACCTGCAATAGCCATGGATATCATCATAGATTTATTCACGTTTATTCCTGCATATTCCGCTCCAAACTTATTAAATCCAACTGCTCTTAATTCAAAACCTAAAACAGTTTTGTAAAGAACATATGCAATAATGACTATAACAATTAAAGCAATTATGATTCCCCAGTTTACAGGAGTCGCTGGTCCAACTAAAGGCTTAAGCCAATCAATATTTAGGCTTGCACTGCTTTGAATATCATAAGAAGCTTCACTATTTGGCTTTCTGAATCCTTCCATCATTACCACATAATTTTGCAAATATAAAGCAATCCAGTTGAGCATGATGGTGGAAATAACCTCATGCACTCCAAATTTTGCTTTTAAAAATCCTGAAATAGCTCCCCATGTAGCACCAGCAATACATCCAGCTAGAATAGTTAAAGGAACGTGTATAATTGCTGGTAAATGAAGGAAGTACCCTACTATGGTAGCGGCTAAAGCCCCCATTATAAATTGGCCTTCTGCACCGATGTTAAATAATCCTGTTCTGAATGCAAAAGCCACAGATAGACCCGTTAAGATAAGCGGTGTTGCTTTAATGATTGTCCATGCAATATACTTTGGTTTGCCAAATATCCCCTCTAACATTGCAGTATAGCCTTCTATTGGACTAAACCCTGCTAATCTAAGAACAATCGCTCCTACTAAAAGACCTAATAAGATAGAAGTTAAAGTATATAATAATGTATCATTTATTATTTTTTTATTTTTCATCTTCAACACCTCCTGCCATCATTAGACCTAGTGTATTTTCATCTGCATCTTTAGAGTCTACAACTCCAACAATTTTTCCTTCGTAGATAACTGCTATTCTGTCGGAAACACTCATTACTTCATCTAGCTCTAATGACACTAACAGCACACCTTTTCCTTTATCTCTTTGTTCAACCAGAGATTTGTGTACAAATTCTATTGCTCCAACATCAAGACCTCTTGTAGGTTGTGTTGCAATGAGTAAGTCTGGATCATTGGTAACCTCTCTTGCAATAATAATTTTTTGTTGATTTCCTCCAGATAAAGCTCTTGCTTTTAATGTTTCATCCGTTGGTCTTACATCAAATTTTTCAATTAATTCTTTTGCAAATTTCTTTATGTTATTTTCTAAAAGCCTAAATCCTTTAGAAAATTCTGGCTTAGAATAATTCTCAAGAATCATATTTTCTGCTACCGTAAAATCTAAGACAAGTCCTCTTTTTTGTCTATCTTCTGGTATATTACAAAGCTTCGATTCAAATATCTCTTTTGGAGTCTTATTGGTTATATCTTTTCCATTTATGAAAACGCTCCCACTTTCGCATCTTCTAAGCCCAGTTAAAACTTCTACAAGTTCTGACTGACCATTTCCATCTACTCCTGCAATTCCTAATATTTCTCCTCTTCTTACTTCTATGGAAAGTTTATTCAATACATCTAATCCTCTATTATCTTTTGCGGTTAAATCTTGTACTTTGAGAACGATTTCTCCTGCTTTCATTTCATTTTTATCTACTTTAAAGTTTACTTCTCTTCCTACCATCATGGCTGCAAGATCATCTTCTGTACTTTTGCCTACATCAACGGTATCAATGTATTTTCCTCTTCTTATGATGGTACAAAAATCTGCTGCTTCTTTTATTTCTTTTAACTTATGCGTGATTAATATGATGGATTTTCCTTCTTTTGTTAAATTTCTTATGATTTGAATTAGTTCTTTTATTTCTTGAGGCGTTAATACTGCTGTAGGTTCATCTAATATTAGTATTTCTGCTCCTCTATAAAGTGCCTTTAAAATCTCCACCCTTTGTTGCATTCCTACGGTAATATCCTCAACCTTTGCTAAAGGGTCAATATGAAGGGCATATTTTTCTGAAATTTCCCTTACATCCTTTATCGCTTTTTCCATATCAATTTTTCCTAATCCTTTAGTAGGTTCCATTCCTAAGATAATGTTTTCCGCAACGGTAAATGGTGGCACGAGCATAAAATGTTGATGAACCATTCCTATTCCGTTTTCTATTGCAATATTTGGATTATCCATTTCTACCTTCTTCCCATTTATATGTATCTCTCCAGAAGTTGGTTGATATAGTCCATATAGTATATTCATAAGAGTAGATTTTCCTGCTCCATTTTCTCCTAAAAGAGCATGTACTTCTCCTTTATGAACAAGTAAATTGATGTTATCGTTTGCCACAAAGTCGCCAAATTTCTTTGTAATATTTTTCATCTCTACGACTTTTTGGCTAAAATCTATATTACCTTTTACAGTATCCAACTCTTCTACCTCCTTAATACAAAAATTTTTAAGCCGGTATTTTTAATTATACTAGATTTTTTTTTTTATCACAACAAATTTTGCTAGAATTTCGAAAATTTTTTAAAATAATTTTTAAATAAAATTTAAAAGCCCAGAATTTATTCTGGGCTAAGATTATTATTTCATTGCATTAAGTTCTTCTTCTGTTGCCGGAACCTTTATTTCCCCTTTAATGATTTTTTGCTTATACTCTTCCACAAGCTTTAATACATCCTCTGGAACATTTTTATTTGAAGTAGGTGCAATATCTACTCCACCTTCTGCTAAACCATAAGTTATCGTTGTTCCTCCATCAAATGTTCCTTCGCTTAATTTTTTACTTACTTCAAATATAGCATTATCCACTCTCTTCATAGCAGATGTAATCACATTATCTGGTGCTAAGCTATTTTGATCTCTATCCACACCAATTGCAAATTTTCCTTCTTCTTTTGCAGCTTCTATCATACCAGTACCAGTATCTCCAGCAGCATGGAATAAAATATCTGCTCCATTTTGATACATTTGTTTTGCAATTGCTTTTCCTTTTGCAGCATCACTAAATGAGTTTGCATATTGAATTACTACTTCTGCATTTGGATTTGCTTCTTTTACTCCAGCTCTAAATCCATATTCAAAAGACCCTATTATAGGACCTTTCATTCCACCTATAAACCCTACTTTATTTGTTTTTGTCATTTTACCCGCAATTAAACCTACTAGGTAAGATGGTTCTTCTGCTTTAAATGTAACACCAATAACATTTTTAGGGGTTACATTTTCACCATTTTCATTGATATAGGCATTATCTATTATCGCAAATTTTTGATCTGGGTAATTTTCAGCTGCTTCTTTTAATGCATCTGCCATTTTAAATCCTATTCCCCAGATTAAATCGTTTTCTCCATCTACTAAAGTTTCTATGTTTGGTACATAGTCAGCATCTTGCTTTGATTCTTGATATCCAGGCTTTATACCCAATTCTTTTTTCGCTTTTTGAAGTCCTTCCCAAGCAGATTGGTTAAAAGATTGGTCATTTACCCCACCAACATCTGTTACCATTCCAATTTTTAATTCTTTTGCTGGCTCTTCTCCAGCTCCTTGATCTTCCGCTGGCTTAGCACAACCAACTACCATAGTTCCTAACATGGTTGCAGCTAACACTAATGAAACCAGTTTCTTTTTGATTGCCATTGTAAAACCTCCTTATTTGATTTTAAGCGTAATACTATTAATTCTATTTATTTTTTTAAAATCCTTCTTAAAAATTTATTTTTTGAAAATTTTTTGAAGTAAATTTTATATTAACAAATCTCTCCTTCTTTAGAAGCGTATCCTGCTTTTCTTAATATAGTTGTTGCTTCTTCAAATTTTCCTTCGTTTACAAGAATGATAGGACCAGTGCACCCCATTCCACTTTCTGCATATACTTTATTTTTCCATAAAATCTTAACAGCATCTTCTAAGTCCATAATATCTATACCAGATATAGAAGCAGTCACAACTTCTTTAGAAGGAGCAATTATTTCCTCTGTATCTTTTTCTTTTTTTGATTCTTTTGTAATTTCTTTTAAAAGCTCTTCTAATTTTGCATTTTTTACTTTTTTGAATTCTTCCTTTGATATGGTATTAATGTTTCCTTTCACAATCTCAAAAGCATATTTTAGTGCATTTGCTACTACAGGTGCTCCTGATGCTCTAGAGAGAATCAGTATATTTCTATTATAATCTTCTCCGACTCCAGGTCCATATCCATATCCTAATGCTTCATAATCTCCTCCAGTATGAAAAGAAGAAAATATTTTCATAAGTAGATTTCCTGTTAGTGTATCTGTAACCATAACATCCGGTGTTCCTGTGAGAAGATCATTTCCTCTCATGACACACCCTCCGTCTGAGCGCATAGATTCTGAAAAATTTATTTCATATCCTTTGTTTTTTAAATCTTTCAATATTCTTTCTACTTGTCTGGCTCCATCTACATTTAATATTCCAACAGATGGATTTTTTATACCAATAGATTTTGCTGTAATTATTCCATAAAGTGCATTTTTTACCATAGCTTCCACTCTATGGGCAGAAGAAGTTCCTGTCGTTGTTGCAATAATCATTTCTTTTCCTTTTCCTGGAGTCATTACTCTGCCTACAGTAGAAACCCCTATTGGAAAATTATAATGCATTGTAACACACGCACTTATATAACCATTATCTAATAGTTCTTCCATTTTTTTATGCATCTCTTCTTCACTATTTACTTCTACAACCTCTAAATCTGTATCCACCTTTGGCCCAATTAAAACAACCTCATATTGTGATGAACTGTTTTTAATCATATGAGCACCTTTTACTAAATTCTCTATCCCATGCTCACTTCCAAGAGTTGTGAGTCCTATTCTTATTTTTTTCCCAAATTCTCCACTCTCAATGGCATTTGCTATCTCCAAAAAGGAATCTGCTACTACCTTTTTTAAATTGTTATTTTCAGCCATATTTTCTCACTCCTATTCTTCTAATAAGTGTGCTGCTAATTTTTTCATAGCTTTCGCGATCATATTTTTTATTTCTTCTTGTGAAATTCCTTTTTCTTCTTCTACTAGTCCTGCATTTCTTTCTACAACAAAAGATACTCCATCAAATAAATTAGTCATACGTGCTAAAAATAAACTTCCTTTCCCTACGACCATAGCTTTATTGGCACTTCCTGTAGTTAGATCCTCTATAGCAAATCCTATATATGGAACTCCAGATGGAATATGACCTTGTGTTGGTGCCCATCCAGGAAGTCCATGGCTTTGAACAAACACAGATATATCTTTTCTTTCTAACTCTCCTCTTTTTACCCCAAGGGCTGCAATCATTTTGTAATTTGCCTCTGGAACATCTCCTGCACCTGCCGGTTTTGTGATATCAGGATTTTGCATTTCAACAGAATAAGTATCAATATCTGTTATTTTTAATCCTCCTTTATCCAGTGGTGTTGTAATTAAGGAAGTGATTACTGCTTGAGGAGAAGATCCTGTTCCTACTGTATGTCTTCCAATTAAGTCTGTTCTGATAATTGGATTTACTCCATCATTTTTAGATATAAGCACCGCAAATCCACCTAATACATCTTCTAGTATTGGCATTCCTTTTTTTACATGATCTTTTCCATTCATTCCAAGCTTTGCAGTTGCACCACCACCAACAACAATTACATTTTCATATACTCCAGCTTTAACAAGGGCAGCTCCTTGGATTAATGCATGGGTAGGTCCTGCACAGAATCCTCTTGTATCCGATCCTGTTGCATTTTGAAGTCCTACAACTTCTGCAATAGCCTTTGCAAAATTTCCTCCACCTCTTTGATTCATATCTCCGCAAGCTTCTTCTGAGCATTCTATCACATATTCTATACCCATTGGATCTATATCATATTTCGATAATAAGTGTTGAACAGAAAGGACACCAGAAGCTTTTACTACTAAATTTTCAAATATGATATGAGCATTTAAATTGGCATCTACTTCGTGAGCTCTTTTGATACAACCTACTAACTTTCCTAAATGATATAGTCCTTCTCCATGCTGCTCCTTTAATATTTTATCAATCTCTTCTAATGCTTCTCCTTCTTTCAATTTTTCTAATTGTTCTTGTGTCATAAGCGGATGAGCAGATAATTTTTCCTTTATTTCTTTCGTAAACTCTTTTGTCAGTTTTACCAAATCAAAAGCATCACATATTTTCATGAGTCCAATAAACTCATCTTGAGGCATAATCTCTCCAAATTTACCTTCTCTTTTTCCCTCTGCTTTTTTATCATACCATGGCATTTCATATTTTCTAAGTTCTTCTGGTTTCATATTTCCAATATAAACTTGATTTGGCAAATAATTCACTACTTCTTCATAGTTTCTTAAAGACTTTTCTGCTTCTTTTAAAAACTCTGACTCTGGATTCAAATGTTTTTCCATCCCACAGGTTGTTCCATTGTGTAGAATCATGTCTGGGGTATGGACTAATATATAGCTTGCTCCTTTTAATACTGCATAAGACATAAAATAAGCACCTCCAAAATTTTTTCTATATACTAAATATTATCAAAATTCGTATTTTAAAAGAAGTCCCAATATTTTTTTTATTGGGACTTTTTATATTTAAATAGGGCTTTGAAATTTTAAATTAATCTTCAAATACAGTTTGACCTTCTACCTCTGTAGATAATGCCTTTAATGCTTTTTCTACTAATTTTCTTCTTAATGCTTTTTCTTCTTTTGCATCTAGTGCTGGATTTCCAAGAGGATGTGGTATTGCAATGGCTGGAACAATTCTATTTGCTCCAACAGTTAATGAAATAGGAACCACTGTACAAATGTGTACCACTGGTATTCCCGCTCTTTCTATTTCTTTTACCATTGTTGCACCGCAACGTGTACAAGTACCTCACGTAGAGGTTAGGATAACCGCTTCTACTCCATCTGCTACTAGCTCTTTTGCAAAAGTACTTGCATATTTTTTAGCATTTGCAACAGAAGTACCATTTCCCACTGTAGTATAGAAATATTTGTGAAGTTCTCCTATTACGCCTTCTTTTTCTAAATCTCTTAAAACATCTACTGGTAAAACTCTATCTGGATTTTCATTTGCATAAACTGGATCATATCCACCATGGGCTGTTTCATGACTTTGATCTGTTAAATCTGTAAAACCGGAGATTTCATATTTACCATATTTAGAAGCAGAGGAAGATTCTATCTTATCTGGATTTCCTTTTGGAACGATTCCTCCAGAAGTCACTAGGGCTATTTTTGCCTTAGAGATATCTTTTACTGCTGGATTTGGCGTAACTCTATCAAAATCAGGCATTGGATATTCTGTTTCAAAAGCTTCTCCTTTTAGCTTTTTAATCATCATATCTACTGCTCTTTTTGAACCTCTTACCTCAGAAAAATAATTCACTCTCATTCCTCTTGCAAGATATCCTTCATCTTGTGGAGATCCTATTGTTTCTCCTTTAGCAACCTTTAAAGCAAATTTTGCTACAGCTGGGAGGGCTTTTCTCATTCCAGCAGCAGAGTCAGCAGTTTCAACAATATAAATATCTTTTTTGAACATATCTGCTCCTGGATTTTCTATATACATCCCTGTAACAACAGGTATATTAAGCGTCTCTTGTACTTCCTTTGTAATAGTTCCTGCAGCAACGCCATATCTACCTGCATTAAAAGCAGGTCCTGCTATAAACAAATCTGGATTAAATCCTTTTATCATCTCTAAAACTTCTTTTTTTGCAGATTCTAAATTTTCATTGAAATAAGAATCTCCACATACTACCGTAGCTACAACATCTCCATCTTCTCCTAAAAGTTTATCTAAATTTTGGCTTATAGGAGGTAGCTTTTCCATTACAAAAGGCTTTGTATCTGCTTTTTCTTCTCCACCAATACCTGCAAAGAATTGATTAATATAGTGAACCACTTTAAATTTTCCCATAATTTTCACCCCTCTCAGGTTTTAATTAATCATTAAATTTGCAAAACTGTTCTCTCATACTCTTCATTTCTTCAATAATAGCATCTACATCTAGTACCATTTCCATCATTCCAATTTGATCATCATAAACAGTAGCATCTACTGTATCTTTAAATTCTGGTTCTACAGCATGATACACCCTTAGTCCAAGTTCCACTCCTGCAAGTGATCCTGCAAATGTAGGATCTCCTGCAGTTACTGTTTCAGCTGCTAGACCAGCAGCTTCAGCTTCAGCGGCACCTAAAAGAACAACAAGATTTTCTGCTCCATACTTTTCAGTAGCATCTTTTACTCTTTGTTGATTTTCTAGGTCCATTGCGCCTGCAGCGGTTCAGACAAAGCACTCTGTAGATGAAAAAATTACCTCCGCCTCTGTTGCTTTTAAACATTCTTCTATCGCACCACCTGGAATTCCATCACGGTCTCCGATGATGATAACCTTTTTGTTATCAAATAATCCCATATAAATCCTCCTTTTCTGATTAATATCCCTTCGTAGTTAAATATCCAAATCCAGTTTCATTTGTAGAACCTGTAATTGCTTGAATTTCTACTTCTATGCTTCCATCTTCTCTAAGACTTCCTGCAAATCCTCCAGCTATTTTATCCACTACTTCCACATGACCAATTACTTTTTCCATTGGAGGAAGTACGATCACTTCGTTGGCATTTCCACCTGTAACTACTGCATCTGCTTTTGGATCTGCGTCTGCTAGAGATTGAGATCCCCCATCTCTACCTGCATATTCATCTGTAACAATAACGGTTTTTATGCCTTCACTTTCTATTTTCTTACAATTCATAATCAAATCTGTATCTGGATTACCAAATCCTTCTTGAGATACGATGGCTCCATCTAATCCTAAATATTTACATAACTTTGCTGTCCAGTTAGAAGATCTTTCTTTGTCCGCAAGGTAAACGTTTTCATTTGTTATGATAACCCCTACAAAGTTAAGTTCCTTTCCATGCTTTTCGTATAAATCTTCTACAATACTATTGTTCAAATGCACATAGCTTGGATTTTTATCACAAGCAGATACACAGTTACCACTTACTATGGCTCCATCCATTAATTCCGTTGGATAAAGAATAGTAGGAACAATCTGCTTTGCATCTACTCCATAAACATATGTATCATGAAGTAATCCTTGTGTTTGAAGCATATACACATACCCTACCTTTGGAAGATTCGGATATTTATTGATTCCTTCTAATAATGGCTCTGTTTCATATACTTTCACTTCATCTGGTGTCACATTTCTTCCTGCTTCTCCTAAATATTTTGCTGCTTTGAAACCTACTAATCTTACGGCTTTTTCATGTTCATGTTGCTTTAATTCATCTACTGGCTCAGCAATCACTACTACATTGAGTAAGTTTGAAAACGGAGTATATTCTGCTCCTGGACCAGTCATATCGATTATACCTTCTTGAAAACCTACTATTTTTCCAGTTGTAACTACAGCAGCGCCTTTTAATACATGGGTTTTTCCACTTCCTACTGTATCTACTTTAGAAAGTATTCCTGGAAATATGCCCCCTTGTCCTTCTACTTTTACTCTTGGTTCTATTACGTCTTTTACAGGAGTTATTCTTACACTTTCACCTGGACGAGCAATCTCAATTTCAATTGATTTTATGTGCTCATCTTCACCAATTTCTTTAATCATTTCTTCCTTATTGATGTACAAAGTACTTCCCTCTACTTTGGTTTCATTACCAAATTGCACATCTTTAATAAAGATATTCCCTAGTTCTAGACGCATAAGGTCACCTCCACCTTTTATAATAAATAAGGAAATTATATATAAAAGCTTAGAAGGAAGCCTAGACTTCTTTCTAAGCTTTTAAAACTAAAGATACTTTTTAATCATTTCTTCTACATTTGCTTTATTTGCATCTTCTTTTGTTACTTCATCTATTTTTGATCCATCTTTATATATAGCAATAGTTGGGAGTCCTAAAACCTTTTCCTTTATTGCAAGTCTTCTGGCACTTGTTGTATCTAATTTGCAAAACTTCATTTTACCTTCATAAGTATTCGATAATTCTACAATATCTGGCATTAATGCCTTACAAGGCTCACATCCTTCACTCCAAAAATCTACTAGAACATATCCCTCTGTTTGCAAAACTTCTTGTTCAAAAGTATTTTTATCCAAAGCTAACATTTTTTACTCCTCCTTTATTCTTCAAAATTTTCATGTATATATTTTTCTGCTACAATGGCTGCAATTGCTCCATCAGCCGTAGCAGTAACTACCTGTCTTAAAACCTTATCTCTGCAATCTCCTGCTGCAAATACTCCCGGTACATTGGTTCTCATTTCTGTATCGGTTAAGATATATCCATTTTTATTCATATTCAGTTTTTCTTTGAAGATGTCTGTTTGCGGAATATATCCTACAAACACGAATAATCCCATGGTTCCATCTTCTTCATCTGCTGTATACTCCCAAACCTCTCCTGTTTTTAGATTTTCAAATACAACAGATTCTAATATTCCATCTCCTTTGATTTCTTTTACTCCTGTATTCCATAGAAATTCTATTTTAGGATTTTTAAAAGCTTTTTCTTGAATGGATTTTGCAGCTTTTAATTCATCTCGTCTATGTACAATGGTTACTTTTCTTGCAAACTTTGTTAAAAACATGGCTTCTTCAACAGCTGTATCTCCTCCACCTATTGCAAATACTTCAAAGTCTGTAAAGAAATCCCCATCACAAGTAGCGCAATAAGAAACCCCTTTTCCAGTAAGTTCTTTTTCTCCTGGAGCATTTAGCTTTCTTGGGCTTGCTCCTGTTGCAATAATTACAGCTTTACTTTTATATTCTCCCTTTTCTCCTTTTAAAACCTTAATTTTATCTTCTAAATTCACTTCTACAATAGAATCTTTTGTTTTTTCCGCTCCAAATTCTTCACATTGCTCCACCATTCTAGCGATTAAGCTTGGTCCAGTAGCAGCTGGAATAGAACCAGGATAGTTTGCAACCTCTTCTGTTGTTACAATTTGTCCCCCTGTCTTATCCTTTTCTATGATAAGGGTCTTCATTTTTGCTCTTGCTCCATAAAGTCCTGCAGCAAGCCCTGCTGGTCCTGCTCCTACAATGATTAAATCATACACATTCTCCATCTTAATTCACTCCTTTTGTTATAGTTATATTACCTATACCCTTTAATCTTATTATGTATCCATCTCTTATAGAATTTATCTTTTTAGCGCATTTTCTATAAGATCTAAATCTATAATTTGAAAATCTAATAATATTTTTTCATTCCAGTTTGGTGTTTTGAAATTTTTATTAAACTTTTTCGCTGTATCCATGGCTTTTTCAATTAAAAGAAGAGAATCTATATCTAATGTTACATCTTTTTCTATGAGGATGGATTTATACGGTGTTTCATTTGGCTTAATGCTTCCAGATAAAGGGTGTGTCAGTAATTTGTATCCCTTATGGATATAATCTCTACATCTTATTAGTATATCCATATAATTTTCATCTATATACTCTACTGTATATGTATTTTTGAATTTGTCCATAATTAAAGGATTATTTGTCAATATTTTCACAATACTTATTCTCCTTTCCGTAAAAAAACAGAGAAAACATACCCTAAGGTGATGCCTTCTCTGTTTATTCCAGAGTTTGTCCAGATATAGTCCTTTTACCTGAAAATTTCATTTTATTCTATAGGCTAGAATAAAACTTGTCCCTTCGGTGGCTTATAGCACTCTCCTATATCCTTCTTCCAAAATATTATTTTTTTCTATATCTTATACTATTATTATAAAAAATATTTATAGAAAAATCAATAAATAAATTTCTAAATTTTTCGACATTTTTCCAGTTATCTCTTGATACTTTTATATTTTCTACTTTTTCTCCCTAATTCTTCCCTTTGTTTGATAATTATTTAATATATTTTTTATTTGATTATATATAAAAATACCCTATAGAGTAGTTTTTTATATACTACTCTATAGGGTACATTTTAACATCTTTTGTAATGGTGCTTTTTATCTTAAATAAAATAATGCTACAACGCCTGGTCCTGCATGAGTTCCTATAGCAGCACCTACCTCTCCCATGATAATATCCTTTGGTTTTAGTTCTTCTTTTACTGTTTCTTTGAGTTTTAAAGCTAATTCCTCATTATCACCATGGCTAATTGCGATTACTTGATCTTTTAAGTTGTTTCCTCTATTTTTTGCAAGTTCTATCATTTTGTCTATTATTTTTTTCTTTCCTCTCACTTGATCAAGCTGAGAAACAAGTCCTTCCTTCACCGTTAAAATAGGCTTTATATTGAGTATAGTGCCAATAGCTGCCTTTGTTGAAGAAATTCTTCCTCCTTTTTGAAGGTATTCTAATGTATCTACCGTAAATATATGATCTACTCTTTCTTTCATATATTCTAAACTTTCTAAAATCTCCTCTATACTTTTATTTTCTTTTGCCATTTTGGCTCCTTCTACTACAAGCATTCCACATCCATAAGATAAAGCCATGGTATCAAAAGTATATATGTTCTCACTTTCCAATAAATCCTTTGCAAGTATCGCAGATTGATATGTCCCTGTAGCTCTAGAAGAACCTGCTATGTATAAGATGGTTTTGTTTTTCTCTAAATATGTTTTAAATACACTTTCAAATTCCGAAGGTGTAACTTGAGAGGTTTTTGAAATAGCAACACTTTTTTTAAGTTTATCGTAAAATTCTCCACAAGATAAATCAATCCCATCTTTATACTGTTCATTTTCAAATATAACGGTAAGCGGAATGACCTCTATATCATACTCCTTTAGCAGATTCGAAGGAATATCCGATAAACTATCTGTTATTATTTTAATATCCATTGTGATCCTCCCTTTCAAAATAAAGAGCAACGGCACTTAAACCAGAATAAGCCGCTACCGTAGAGCCTACATCAGAAATAACAACTTCCTTTGGCTTAAATTTTTCAAGTAATTCTTCTCTTAATTCTTCTAAATACTTTATATCCTTAACATGATTTAATCCAATAACTTTATGATCTAGATGAATATTATTTTTTTCTAAATAATCCATCATCCACTTTAAAACTTTTTTTCTTCCTCTTACTTTATCTTTTATCACCAATTCTCCATCTTTCATGGTGACAATCGCTTTTATATTTAAGAAATTTGAAAGCATATATTGGGTTTTACTTATTCTTCCCCCTTTATACACATATTCTAATGTATCAAATACAATTAAATACTCCATTTTTTGTACCATATTTTCTAATCTATCTTTTATTTCCTCTAAGGACTTTCCTTCCTTAGCCATTTTTGCTCCTTCAATAACAATAAGACCATATCCTAAGGTTATGGCTTTTGAATCTATTATTTCAATTTTCCTATCCTTTAATTCATTCTTAGCAACTACTGCAGAATTATAGGTTCCACTCATCTTAGAGGACATTACTATGGCTAAAACGGCCTCTCCCTTTTGAGTAATTTCATCAAATACTTCTATAAATTCATATGGACTTACTTGAGATGTTTTAGGAAATTCATTATTTTTTTCTATTCTATCAAATACTTGATCTGGCATAATATCCACTCTATCTTTATAGGTTTCTTCTCCAAATATAATCTTAAGTGGCATCACTTTTATATCATACTTTTCTATATATTCCTTCGGTATGTCTGATACGCTATCTGTAACTATTTTTACCATCTAGATCCCCCCTATCTCATATTAGGATAATCTATTTGTCTTAAAGCTTCATATACTACAATAGCTACAGAATTAGATAGATTTAAAGATCTTGCTCGTTCTATATTTACCATAGGGATTCTAATACAACATTTTTTATTTTCATTTAGTAAATTTTCAGGAAGACCTTTCGTCTCCTTTCCAAATACAATAAAGCAATTGTCTTCATATTTAACATCGCTATGATTTTGTTGTGTTTTTGTAGTCGCATAATAAAAAAGAGATTCTTTATATTTTTCTCTTACCTGTTCAAAGTTATCATAATAGTTTATTTCCACTAAATCCCAATAATCAAGTCCTGATCTTTTTAAGTATTTATCTTCCATAGAAAAACCAAGGGGTTTTACTAAATGAAGCTTTGCTCCTGTAGCAGCACAAGTCCTTATTATGTTTCCTGTGTTTTGAGGTATCTCTGGTTCGACTAAAACAATATTAATGGACATAAAAATCCTCCTTATCTAAAATGTTTAAAAAATAATGTTCTTTTTATATCTACTGCTTTTTTAGGACATAGTTCATGACAGCAAAAGCATCTTATACAATGCTGTAGATTAACATGTGGTCCTTTTTCTTTCATCTTTATGGCTTTGGGAGGACATACCCTTTCACATTCTCCACAATTTACACACTTTTCATAATCAAATATAGGCTTTGGTTTAAATAGATTATTTAGGTAGCTTTCCATAAATTTAGGTACTTTTCCTTCAAAGAAACTAATACTTTTTGTATCTGGTACCTTAAAATCTTTTATGGAAATTTCTTCTATTTTTTCTCCCTTTATTATTATATCAGAAAAATCTTCTTTTAAAAGTCCCCTTTCTATAGACCTTTGAACGGTAGGAACTTTTTTAGGCTCTAAATAAATAACTTTACAAGCCACAACATCTAATGCGTAGGGATTTTTTGATCCAATCATCACACCTATTTTTCTAGGATTTCCTGCTGATGGGCCTTCGCCCTCCATTCCAACAATTCCATCCATTATGGTAAGACTTGGATTTACATATTCGCATATATCTACCAATAGATCTGTAAAATCTTTTATATCCGGCATTTTAAAATGATATTCTGCCTTCAAAAGTCCTGGAATAACTCCAAATAAATTTTTTACGCCGCCTGTAAAGGTAGCCATGCCATGGGTTTTAAGCTTACAAAGAGATATAACATGATCTACTTCTTTCAAAGGCTTTATTACGGTTAAATATTTTGCTAATTTTCCCTTTGGATTATTCACTTTTATCTCATCCGTATTATAATTAAGATCTATCTTCAGTTCCTTTGTTACCTCTTCTATCCCACAGGTTTTATAAATAGCCCTGAGGATTTTTTCATTATATACTCCCCCAGGGCTATCTCCTACTATTATTTTACATTTTAATTGCAAAAGCTTTTCTGCCAATACTTTTAAAATCATTGGATGAGTGGTAGTTGCTTCTTCTGGTCTTTTTTTCATAAGTAAATTCATTTTTATTAAAACCGTGGTTCCCGGATCTATATATTTCTCAAGTCCTCCTAACTCTTGAATTAAAGCTTCAAAGGATTTTTTTACTTCATCATAAATATAGTCTTCACACTTTTTAACCACTACTTCCTTCATCGTTCCTCCTAAATAGATAATATTTCTTCTAGAGCACTTGCTACTCCATCTTCTTTATTAGATAGGGTCACATAATCTGCTTTTTCTTTTACCCTCTCTTCTGCATTACCCATAGCAACACCCATTCCCGCATATTCAATCATACTCAAATCATTATAATTGTCTCCAAAGGTTATAATTTCTTCTCTTTTTACACCAAAGTATTCTCCTAATCTTTTTACTGCAAGTCCTTTAGAAACCCCTTTATTCATGACCTCTATGTTATTATACCAAGATTTGCTTACCTCTAGGGTATCTATTTTTTTCAACGCTTTCATAACTTGGTCTAATTTTTCTAAATCTTCCTCTATGATGACAAATTTCAATATATTTTCTGTACTTTTTATGGTTTCTAAAGGATTATCCATAATTTCTATATGTAATCTATCTTTTGGGGCTTGAGATTCATTCCACTTCGAATAAGTTAACGAAGAATGATTTAATTCTTTACAATAAAATCCATTATCATTATAAAAATGATAATATACATCGTATTCACTGCATATTTCAAATACTTTCATAGCGTTTTCAAGACTTAATACATTTTCGTATAAAGTCTTTCCTGTTTTCTCTTCTCTTATGATTGCTCCATTACAAGCAATAATAGGCGTATTTAGTTCCAATAAATTAGCATAAAATTTAGCAGAGGTATATATCCTCCCTGTTGCAATAGCTACATAAATTCCCATTTCTTGCGCTTTTTTT
>SWCA01001425.1_pt1 | contig 18717 bp, 14 predicted proteins | sample 4692961 | NCBI WGS metagenome assembly SWCA01 (sample SAMN10267275, study PRJNA491770) | bioreactor metagenome | isolation source: DHS bioreactor inoculated with | place: Japan: off Shimokita Peninsula
GTAGATGCTTTTCATTTTGTTATTCATTAATTTTTTATAACTGTATATCTCTAATTTCAATTTCTGTTCCTTCTGGGGCTTTAATTTTAAATAAGTATGCCTCTTCAACTTTATATATTTCTTCTCCATTTTTCACTTTAAAGCTTGTATATCCTAAGTTTTTGATTCGTTCATATTCCTGATGTACATTCTCTACTAAGAAACATATATGAACTATTCCTTCATTTAATGTACTCCACTTATTTAATACCTCTCCTTTTTTAGCTGTTTGTAGTTCAATTATAAAATTTTCCAATTTTAACCATGTATTAAAACCTCGTTTATGAAAATTTGGCGTCTCTTTTATACATTCAAATCCTAAAATTTTAGTATAAAAGTCTAAGGATTCTTTATATTTTTCTGTTTGAATACAAATGTGATGTACCTTCATATCTTATGAGTTCCTCCTATTTTTCATCTTTATCCATTATATATCCTATATCAAAAATCTTTTTTATTCAATTTTTTCTTCTATAACTTTAACAGCTTCCTCTTTATTTATTTTTGTATTCAATTGCTCTATATTTTTTTCTAAAATCTTAATGGTATTATTTAGTTCTCGTATTTTAAGTTTCAACTTCAAATTATTAAAAATCCCTATAAAAAATACAATAATTGCGCCAAATACGGCGGATCCTAAGATAACCATAGATTGAGATAAATGATAATTTTTAAATAAAAGCCTTATGGTTACTACATTAGAATTTAGTACAGCAAATAATGCAACAATCAAAGAAAATATCAAAGAAAATATAAACCAAATCTGCATATCTTCAACTCCTTTATAATATTCTCTATTTCATTAAATTTTTACCCAATAAATCTTGCTTTTATCCACTTTATTTTTAGATAAAAGGAAAAGCACAGTTTCCTCTATAAAAGTAACTGTGCTTTCATTATTATCTATTCAAATAGTTGTAAATCATAATAGCTGCATCTCCTCTTGTAAGCTCTTTTTGAGGCTCCAATTTTCCATCATATCCAGATACAATACCCAATCCATGGCCTATTGATGCATATCCTACAAATTCTGGCGTTTCCTTTATTACATCTTTAAATGGACAATTATAAATACCTTTTATCTGAGCTATTTCTCCATGACCTAATCCCTTAATCATAAACTTTAATGCATCCATTTTAGTCATGATTTTATCTGGATTCACTTCATCCTTTAATAAAACCCCTTCTCCAACTAGATAGTTATACATATTATTTAAATCTTTTTCGTCTACTATCTCTCCATAATAATTCAATGTTTTCACATATAATTTTAAAAAATCTTTTTGCTTTATTTTTTCATTTGGATAAAACATTTCTCCTTCAAAACCTATTCCAATTTCCTTTAATCCATTGATTTGATTTTTTGCATAATGTTCTTTAATGTCTTTATACTCCTCATATTGATGCTCTATATACGGTTTTCTACTATAATCAATAATTTCCCCCGTATTAGCATCTATGTTATGAGGAATTGCCTCATTTAAAGTATATACTAATTTTACTTTCGGACTTTTCTTCGCTCCTCTATCTTCATAGTCTAATTTATATTCAAGGTGAAGTCCTATCTTATTAAATAAAATGTCATATGCCTTTTCCATAGATACCACCTTAGATGCATCTGGAAATTTCACATCATACCATTGAGAATTCAAGTTAACAATTTTTCCTGAAATGGCATCATATCCTATGTTTAAATATTGATCTTCAGAAGGAACTTCATTTACCATTCTTGTAAATTTAAAATTATAATATTGTGGTTTTTCTCCTCCCTGTACAAAATCCGCTTCATTGAAATCGTCATATTTTAATAAGCTATATTTTTGCGGATAATATTTTTTTAAAAAAGCCTCTGCCTCTTTTTTCCCATCTTCTTTATTATATTGAACCTTTGCATTTTTATCATAATCTCTAAAGACATTAAACTGAATTATTTCTCCATTTGTAGCATCCATCCCTACATTTACATACTTACTTTCTTTTTTCTCTTTATTTTCATATTCATAGCTTAAATACCATTCAAATTTATTTTTATCTCTCCAATTCTTATTCAAACTTGCATAATTTAATTTAAAATCGGATGTTATTCCAAGTAATTCAAATTTTTTAGCACTATTCATTGCTTCTTCTTTTGATAATAAGGAGGATACTTTTTTAACTGCTTCTATTTCTTCTGGAGTAAGGTCTATACTTTTATTTTCTTCTAAAGTTTTAGCGCCATCTTCCATTACTCCATTTTTATAATATATTATTGGCATATTGATTTTTGTTTTTTTACCGGTAAAAGCATCTATTCCATAATTTGATCTATATTTTGTTGTATATATAAGATAGGGCTCTATTTTTTCATTCTTATAGTCTTCTCTGTACATTAATTGAAGTCCTAGTTCTTCCATATAAGCCTTTTGTGCTTTTTCTAAAGATACTATTCCCTTTTTTTCAGGAAATGTAACATTTTTAGTATAGTTACATCTATACGATAGTACTTCTCCACTTTCTTTATTTATTTCCACCGCTACCTCATTATCATAAAAAGGAATCTCATTTACTAATCTTATGTAGTTAAAATAATATGCACTGCTCATGGTATCGTTTCGATCTTTTTTTTCATATCTTAATTCTTTCCATAAATCCTTATCTATTTTTTTTATAAATTCATCTGAAATCTTTTTTGCTGCTTCTTTTGTATAATTGGGGAATTTTTTTTCTGTTTTTTGATAGGGCCTATAATAGTAATAGTTTATGATCTTTCCATCCTTATCCACAGAAACTTCTATGCTTCCTTCTTGTTCATTACTACTGCTCCATCTTAAACTCCAAATTTCCTCATTATCTTTGTTGTATATATCATAGTTAAAATTCGTAAAACTTTTAGGAATTTCAAGTTTTGTTTTTGCAGCAGTAATTGCTGCTTCTAGTCCTTTATCTTCCTCTCCAAACCCAATTATTGGTATCATCATAAAAACCATAAGCACGGATAAAAATAATGCTATTTTTCTTTTCATATTTCTTGTCTCCTTTCTATCTCTTTTATATAGTTAGACGATAGAAATAAGAAAAAGTTCCCTAATAAAAAAATTATTTTTTAAATTCAATAATTATTTTAAATAAATCTCCATCAATGTTAATATCCAGCTTTCCTCCTTGAAGTTCCACAATACTCTTTGCAATAGCAAGTCCTAATCCCGATCCTTCTGTATGCCTAGATTGATCCCCTCTTTTAAATCGTTCAAATATCTCCTCTATATCAAAATCCATTTCATAAGCAGAAATATTTTTCATGATAATTTTTACTGAATCTTCCTCTTCTAGTAAATTAATATATACTCTGCTTTTTTCTTGAGAATACTTTAAAATATTGCTAATTAAATTTTCAAACACTCTCCATGTTCTTTTTCCATCTATTTGAAGGTATACCTTCTCCTTTGGAACATTCACTTTAAATGTGAGGGAAGAATTTTTTATTTTCTCATCAAATTCTCCCATAGCTTGCTCCAATAAAGATACAACGTTGACGTTATCATAATTAAATTCTATTGCTCCACTGGATATTTTAGAAGCTTCAAATAAATCATCAATAAGAACTTTTAGCCTTTCTGCTTTTCTATCTAAAACACCAACATAGCCTTGTATTTCTTCCTTAGATAAACTTTCTTTTTTAAGTAAGCTAATATAGTTTATGATAGAGGTAAGAGGGGTTTTTAAATCATGAGATACATTTGTAATGAGCTCTGATTTTAACCTTTCACTCTTTATTTGACTTTCTACGGATTTTTTTATTCCCTTCTTCATATTGTTGATATTATGGGCTAATTGATATAGCTCATCTTTTCCTTTTTCTTCTATGGTGTATTCTAAATTTCCATTTAGAATTTCTTCTGTACCTTTTGCAATTTCATTTAAATACCCTATTTTTTTTATAAATACTCCCATTGGCAAAAGTAAAGCCAAGACTCTAAATACCCTATTTTTATGCAAAAACCCTTTTAGTGCAGATAAAGTCTCCTCTATCTTAATTGTTAGCTTATATATCACACTTTTACTCCACTGAATATAAAAATCTTCTTTATGATCTATAAGATTCACTAGATCATATATGGTTACACACAAATATAAGGTATATGTGGTTAATGCAATGCCATTATCCCATTGATAAAAAATAGAAGATATGTAGAAAAAAGGACCTTCATAAATAGAAAAAGTTTCACGAAAAATTATAGTACCTAATAAGAATAAAAGAATTCTTATATCTAGTGGAATTTTTCTGTATTGTTGCAGAATTGTTTTTAGCCTTGGAAAATCAACCATACTCCTTTTTTTTATAAAGGTAAAGATAGTCATGATAAATAATATAATTCCTATCACTGCCTCTATTATTACTTTTTTTCTAATCTCATTATGATATTTTTTATCTTCCTGTATCTTACTATTCTTTGGAATGATATAGTATACTTCTACATCATCGGCTTTAAAACCAGACAGAATGACATTTCCAAAATCATCTTTTCCATATTTTTTGATATATTGCAGGGTGTACAACCCTCCATTTTTATTCGTATAAACCTTTTTACTTTTTTTATCCACAATATAATATTTTATATCTTTATTATTTTCGACTCTTTTCTTTGTTTTTATATATTCCTCATCCTTTTCTTTAATCATTTCTGTCTTTAATTCTTCAAAGCTTTTTGTGTATGTTTTTTTTATTTCTTCTTGCTTTGCTTTTTTTTCCTCTATTAATCCATTAATCGTATCTTCATGATTGCCTCTTCTTGCCTCTTCTATATATTGATCATATCTGTTTTCTATTTCATCTAATTCCCATTCAAGATGATTATAATACTCACCTTTTCTATTAAATACCTCCTCATCCGTAATTTTTTCCCCTTCCTTTTTTTGAGGATAATGTTCAAATTCAGTGCGCAATGCTCTAACATCACTTTCATATTCTTGCAAATATGTGCCAAAAAAATTTTCACTTTTAAAATATTCATTCATGAGATAGTCCATATTATTTAAGCTATCTATTCCAGTTAGTAAAACAATTTCTAAAAGAATTATTCCTATTATAAAAATAAGAATGGGAGGACACTTACTTTTCAATTTTATATCCAATACCCCACACCACCTTTAAATATTTTGGATTTTTAGGATCAATTTCTATTTTTTCTCTTATTTTTCTTATATGTACTGCAACAGTGTTTTCTGCATTATAATAAGGCTCTTTCCAAACCTTTTCATATATTTCTTCAATAGAGAATACTTTCCCTTTATTTTCCATAAGAAGTTCTAACATCTTATATTCAATAGATGTTAAACGTACTTCTTCTCCATCTATAGAAACCATTTTCGTATTTTTGTTTAAAATTAATCCTCTTACACAAATTTCATCTTTACTTTCTTTATAATTTCCTAGATTTACATATCGCCTTAATTGAGATTTTACTCTTGCAATGAGTTCTAACATATTAAAGGGCTTTGTAACATAATCATCTGCTCCAATATTTAATCCTAATATTTTATCTGTATCTTCCGATTTTGCAGAAAGCATGATAATTGGAATATTTTTATTTTCTCTTATTTTTAGGGTGGCTTTTATCCCATCCATTTTAGGCATCATAATATCCATAATAATAAGATGAATTTCTTTTTCCTGAAGAAGCATCAAAGCCTCTAGTCCATCTTTACCCTCAAATACATTTATATCTTCACTTTTTAAATAAATACCAATTACTTCTCTTATTTCTTCTTCATCATCTACTACCAACACATTATATTGTGCCATACGCTACCTCTCTTTCTACAACCTAAGTTGTATCTTTATTATATAATTTAATTTTAAAAAATAATGTAGTAAATTTCTTAAGAAATTCTTAATAAATTATGTATAGTTTTAAAAATAATAATCCACCAACGCTGAACTGACCTCAAATTGTTAACTAAAATGAGATTCACTACATAGCTGGTGGCTATTCTTATTGGTTTTAATCCATTCTGCTCTTTCAAGAAAAAAATTACTTTATTGTCTGTAAAAAAGTATATCCTAGTTTCAAGCCATAATAAATAATAATACTGCCACAAAGGACATTAATCCTTCTTATTACTTTGTTGTTAAAATTATTTTTAAAAATAGATGCTATAGTGGTAATTCCAGTAAACCAAGATAAAGAAGCCAATGCAACTCCCGAAATAAAAAACTTGGAAGCCTCTTGTGGTAAAGAAGCTCTAAATCCACCTAATAATAAAGATCCATCAATAAGGGCTTGAGGATTTGCCCAAGTGACCATGAAACAAGTCAAAATGATTTGAATCAATGATTTGTCTACATCTACTTTATTATTGGAATCCGGTATACTTCGTATGAGCTGAATTCCTATGTAAATTACGGCTATCCCTCCTAGTAATAAGATAATGGATTTTAATAGCTGTGATCGTTCCATTAAAGCCCCCATTCCAAAAAAACAGGCTAATCCTAAAGAAATATCAAAGAAGATAGTAATAAACGCCACTAAATATGCTCTTACTTTGTCCTTTGTTATTGCAGTATTGATCACATAAAGGTTTTGCATTCCGATGGGTGCAACATAAGCAATTCCCAACATAAATCCTTGCATCAAAAATTTAAACATATCCTTCTCCCCCTTATTTTTTCCTATTTATCATCATTATATGTTCCAAAATATCCTTTGTCTCCAACCAAGATTTATAAATTTATTCCAACCAAAAAAGCTGTTAAATTTTCTTTAACAGCTTTTAATCGCATACCTTAATTAATGTCGAAAGTTTCTTTAGTCCTTTTTCTAAGTCTTCTAAAGAAGCATATGCATAGGAAATTCTGAGGCTTTGATTATTTGAAAAATCATATATATTACCAGGATTAATTAATAATCCATTATTGCAGCATAGCTTGAAAAGTTTGTTCATAGAAATTTGTCTTTTTAATTTTAACCAAATATAAAATCCTCCTGTTGGTCTTTTCCATGTAGCAATATCTGAAAAATATGTTTCTAAAGCATTTAATGCTACTTGTCTTCGAATTTTTAACTTTTCTCTTAATTCTAAAAGATATTCATCATATACCCCACTTGAAATCCATTCACTTAATACGTTTTGCGAAAGAGAACTTGCTCCATAATCTGTTTGCATTTTTATATCTCCTAAACGCTCAATCACTGCTTGTGGTCCTACTAACCAACCAATCCGAAGTCCTGCTGCTAAGGATTTGGATATACTTCCCAAATATAATACATTTCCGTTTTTATCTTTAGATTTTAATGGAAGAGGTGGATTTTCATCTATCCATAATTCTCTGTATGCATCATCTTCAATAATGGGTACTCTCTCTTTTTCACATAAATCAAGTACTTCACTTCTTCTTTTATTTGGCATGACCATTCCCGTTGGATTATGAAAAGTAGGTATCGTGTAAAGTAGATTTGTATTTTTGCTGCTGATATGTTCCTTTATTTCATCTATTTTCATGCCATGGTTATCCATCGAAATTCCTTTTAAGCGCATTCCTGCGGATTCAAATATGGGAAGGGATTTCAAATAAGATGGCTTTTCCACAAATACAGTAGAACCTGGATGCAACATTCCCATGGCAATTAATTGTAGTGCTTGAAGAGAACCTGAAACAATTAATATAGAAGAAGGAGAAGCATTTATTCCATATCTCTTTAAATACTTACTGATAGATTCTCTTAAGTAAAGAGACCCTTTTGGCTCTTCGTATCCTAAAGATTCTATTGTATTGGAAACCCTATTTAAAATTCTTTTCATCTTCTCCTTTGGATATAATTCTGGTGAAAGCTCTCCTGTTCCCAATCGAATGATATTTTTTTCATATTCTACCTTATTGATCACTTGTATAGTAGGCTGGTTGGGTCTATGTATTCCACTTTGAATATAACTTTGCCAATTTGGTGGGGGGGTTGAAGCAAGTAATGACCATGTATTATTCACAATAACCGTTCCTTTACTTCCTTTTCCTTCAATCAATCCTTCTGCTTTTAACTCATCTAGTGCTTCTACAATAGTACTTCTATTGACTTGAAATAACACGGCTAATTCCCTTTGAGTCGGTAATTTACTTCCGATATACCATTCCCCACTTCCTATCTTTTCCTTAATATAATCTACAATTTGCTTATATAGAGGCTGCGATCCATTTTTATCCGGCTTCCAATTAATATTCATCCTATTCTCCCTTTATCTCTTTATATAATGTGTTTTATTTATATTTCAATCTTACCTTTTCTTAATATTCTCAAATTTTCATATATTTTTCAATAGTGATTCTAAAGCCTATAATTTAACAGAATAAAAAGAGAGCCTAATATATAATCAGACCCTCCATGTAGATAGCATGTTTCTAAGAATTCCTTTTCAATAGTAGTTGTATGAGACTACCTCATCTCTCTATATACCATTATATTCTATAGAATCCCAACTTTGTTCCATTTTCATCCCGTAAAATTAATTATTTGATAAATTTATTTTTCTATATGCGTTTTATTAAATTCATCTAGAATACCCTCGTCTTCTATCTCATTAAAATAAATTTTTAATATTTCTAAATGAGGTAAATTCTTTAATCCACTTATATCTTTTATTTGATTGTTAGAAAGGTCTACAGTTTTCAAATTAGTTAATTTGCTTAAAGCACTTACATCACTTATTTGATTATTTTCAAGATTCAAATACTCTAACTTAGCTAATTTGCTTAAAGGGCTTATATCGCTTATTTGATTAGTGTTAATACATAAATCCTCCAAATTAACTAAGCTACTTAAAGGATTAATGTCACTTATTTTATTATTTCCTGCACGCAGGCAATGTAAATTACTAAGATTTTTTAAAGAACTTATATGATTTACTTCATTGGCTGTAATATCTAGATTTTTTAAATTAGTAAGATTACTTAAGGTACTAATATCTGTTATTTTATTATTTTCAAGGTGTAAAGTTTCTAAATTAACCAAATCACTTAGAAAGCTTGTATCTCTTATATTACTATCATTAATGTATAATGTTCTTAAATTAATAAGATTTTGTATATTGGTAAGATTTTTTATTTTATTATCCTCATCATTAAAAATAAGTAATTTTTCTAAACTAGTTAAGTATTGAATTCCTTTTAAATTTGAAGGTCTCGTAATATTTAATTCCCTAATATCATCAACTTCACTCATATAAATATTTCCTACTGGTTCATCTATTTTATCTCTTATGGTTTTTTCTAATGTAGGATCTTCAAATTCTATCACTTCATCTTTTTCTGTAATAAGATTCATTGTTACTAATTCTTTTAATCCATTTCCATTTATATCCTTCACTTCTTTATCTACATAAAATATGTACTTAGCATTATACTCATAATCGCTCTTCGGTATAATTTTAACTTTTTTCTTAGAATTTTCTAGTTTTACTTCAATATCTATTTTATTGCCATAATTATCTTTCACGTAAATATTTTTAGAATTTACAGTTGTATAATCTAATTCATTATTAAATTGTATCATCCAAATTTTATTTGTACTAATAAGATCTTTTGTTTTTAATTCTTCAGCATATGAAATACAATTTAATGAAACCATTAATACTATTACAAAAAATAATATCTTTTTTTTCATATAAATCCTCTCTTTCTCTTTTTAGTATATATTCATTGTATCATACAATTACATAAATGTAATATTTTATTATTTAATCCATAAATATCTAATTTTTTCATCTTTATTCTATAAGAATTGTAAAATTTCTCTATACTTCATTAAAAAAAGTTGGTTTAAATATCAAAACACAAAAACACCTTGGAATAATCCAAAGTGTCTACAAAATGCATTTTATTCTTTTAAAAATATTTTTTTACATAGACTACATAAGCACCTATGATAATCCCTAAGGGAATGGCATATATTATGCAAGAAAAATAATATATGCTGTTCCTGCTAGCAAGCACCAAACTTTTATACTATCATCACATTTTTACATCCATTTTTTATTGCTAAATCCGATAATGTTTTCATTTCTTCATCAGTAGGCACTGTAGCGTTTATCTTCTCTTTACGCACCCCAATAGGTCTGTATTTTATGATTTTATATCGGACATTTGAATTGAAGGATGCAATTAATTTACTAATTTCATCCACATTGTATTCGTTATTCAAAATCCCTGGAACGATTACAGTTCGTACTTCATACAATTTATTTATCTTTACAAGATATTTTACATTTTCAAGTACAATTTTATTATCCATTCCCGTTAAGATTTTATGCTCTTTCGGATCATAGCTTTTTATATCCACCATGGCCATATCCATATTTTCTACTAATTCCTTTTTATCATATAGTGGAATAGAGCCATTGGTATCTACAAAACAAGTTAATCCTAAAGTTTTCACTTTTTTAAATAAAGCAGCTAAAAATCTATCCTGAAGTGTGCATTCTCCTCCCGATACCGTAATTCCTGAAATAAAAGACTTTACCTTACAGATTTCTTCAAATACTTCCTCTACTGTCATATATTTTGCCTTCGGTAAGCTATTATGCTTACATGCCTTTAGACATAAATCACATTCCTTACAAAAAATTTTATCATATATCACTTTTCCATCTTTTATAGAAAGTGCATTATAGGGACATGCATTTACACATGCTGTACAATGATTGCAAATATTAATGGTCTCTGGGTTGTGACAATAAAGACAATCAAAATTACAGCCTTGAAGAAAAATGACACTTCTATTTCCTGGTCCATCCACGGAGCTAAAGGGAAGTATTTTATTCACAAGCCCTTTACACATTCTTTCTTACCTTTCTTTCTAATACTTTATTATTCTTTGCTGCACCTAAACCTAATGCTACAGTATCCTGAAGAACTTGCTCTCCTTTTTCTAACTTCTCTATTTCTGATCTTTTTACGAGATATCCTGTAATTCTTATAACATCACAATCTGTTGAATATAAGGAGAAATATCTCATTTTTTCTTTAAATGCTCCTTTAATGATGTCTAAAATAAATGCTGGATTTTTCTTTGCCATGGTGTCAAAGCTAAAAATATCTCCTATACCAGATGGAAAGAACTTATGAAATTTAGCGGATTGAATAATATGATTATGAAGCTCTGGTTCTTCTCCAATTGGAATTCTACAACCGGGACTGATCCCTGTATCTGTCTCAATTCCTACTTGTGCGTGTAATAAATATTTTCCATTAGATGGCTTACAGTATATATTATGATGCTTATTTACTTCTTCTTCTAATTTCTCAATAATATTTAATCCTAACATATTTGCTTTTTCACTATGTCCAAATCGCTCTTTTTGTTTATTAGTATCCATAAAGTGATTTACACATTCAGCAAGTCCGAACATTCCAAACATGCCTGTGAATTTATCTTTATGAATGAGGTTTTCTCTTACTAAAAAACTAGATTCAAAGAATCCACTTTCTTCTACTAAAAACTTTACTCTTTCATCCATATATCCTACCATTCTTTTTACTGCATCTGGCAATATATCCTCTATAAATTCTTTTTCGTCTTTTGCTTTTTTAGCTAAATTTGCTAAATTTAATCTCACTAAAGTATAGCTTCCACCACCAATATATAAGCCATTATAACAGCTTACAATACCATATTCTTCTCCAAGCTCATCTGAGAACATTTCATGATTTGCAAAGCTTGGTTTTGCTGTTACTAGCCCCGTTTGAATTGCATCCACTGCGAAGTCATCTGGTGTATTTTTGCTATATTTTAGGCTAATATTCGGTATCGCATCTTGTAGTTCTCTTTCTGCTTTTAATATTAGTCTTCCTGCTTTTGTATCCTTTGGCCCAATATTGGCATGGCAGAAAGAGTCTGTAAGGGTTCTATCTATATGAGTTAAAAATAATTTAATTGCTTTATAAGCTTCTTCTTCCTCTTTTATAAATGGATCTAATAAAGTATCTATATTTCCTATATATACAGGAAAAGACGTAATAGAAGGAACATGCTTATATAAAATCAATAAGCTGTTTACGGCTTCCCAAATATTCTTGGGCGGCTCTAATCCTAAAAATTCACTTCCATTTTTCATAAATTTTTCATAATCAGGTACAATATATCTTGGTCTATAAGGGGCATTTCCTTCATTTAAATCACAAATAATGCCTTCTTCCCTATACTCCTGTGCTTCTTTACTGATATTAAGTACCTTTAAACTATTTTCTGCTTCTCTAGCAAGATTCATTACCTTTTGTTCATACGTTAAAGTCCTATCTTGAATAATCCCAAGAACTTTATCCATTTCTTTCACACTCCATATAATATATATTTTAACCACATGCTTATATGGTTGTTTAACATACAAATTTGTATGCTGTTACTATTATTTTATACCCAATATGGGATTTTAGCAAACCATGTCTATAAAATGTTTTAATTCCTTTTATTTCAATCTTATTTCAAAATCCCTCTAGCTGAATCTCCATATACAATAGGAAGGATTTTATTCTTTGTTTACTATTTTTTTAATTATTTTTACTATCTCAGAGAAAATAATTACTGTTGAAGCATATCCTATCATCTTCATCCATATATTAAAATCAAGTGGTACAGTTTTAAATACATTTCCTCCAAACTGGGTTACAAGTACTTGAATCATAAAAGTAATTCCTATCATTCCAAGCATAAACTTATTATTATGAATATGCTTAAATATACTTTCACATTTAAATTCTCTCGCATTAAAAGCATTAAAGATTTGGAATAACACAAAAGTGGTAAAAACAATGCTTCCTTGCGCACTACTACTTCCTCCTAATGGACGAGCTACCATCAGATACATAAGCATTCCTACCATAAACATTCCATTCAATACAATTCTTTGAAGCATATCTTTTGTAACAATATTTGCATCTCTTCTAATTGGTTTTCTCTTCATAAGGTCTTTTCTAGGTGGTTCCAGTCCTAATGAAAGTGCTGGTGGTCCATCCATTACAATATTTACCCATAAAAGTTGAAGGGCTGTAAAGGGCATTTCAAATCCAAAAACCTCTGCAAGAAAAGCGGTTACAAAAGCTACAACATTTACAGTTAATTGAAACTGTATAAACCTTTGAAAGTTTTCATAAATAGCACGTCCCCAAAAATTCGCTTTTACAATAGAGGTAAAGGAATCATCTAATAAAACAATGTCACTTGCCTCCTTTGAAACTTCTGTTCCTGCAATTCCCATGGCGATTCCTACATCTGCTTTTTTTAGTGCAGGGGCATCATTAATCCCATCTCCTGTAACTGCAACTACATTTCCTTTTTTCTTTAAAATCTCTACAACACGCATTTTCGTTAAAGGCTTACTCCTTGCAATTACAACAATTTGATCTATTTTTTTCTCTAATTCTTCATCGCTCATCTCATCAATCTCATGGGCTTCTAAAATCAACGTATTTTCTTTGACGATTCCTAATTGCTTTGCAATAGCAGTGGCAGTTATCTTATTATCCCCTGTAAGGATTTTTAGATCAATTCCCGCACTATTCGCATTTTGTACTGCTTCATACACATCGCTACGAAGAGGATCTTCAATTCCTACAAACCCATCAAAAACTAAGCTATTTTCTACTTTTTCTTGACGTTTTTCCCAATCCATTAAAGATGTATTTTTATGAGCAAAGGCTAAAACTCTTTTTGCATCCATTTGAAGTTTCATAATTGATTCGTTTATGTTGCCTTTTATTTCCTTTGTCAGTGGAATGACCTTGTCTTTCCATACAGCGTGGGTGCACTTTTCTAATATTTTTTCAGGTGCTCCTTTCGATAATATCATAAATTCTTGTCCATCCTCTACAATCGTACTCATCATTTTCCGATCCGATGTAAAAGGATACTGATATGTTATATTTCCCTTATCTCTTATTCTTTGATAGTTTTTTATGATTTTTTCATCATCAATATATTTCTTACATTGGAAACCACATACCGTATTTTCATTATTATAATTTCTACAGTTTGTCGGACTAAGAGAACAGATTGTTTTCGTAAAAGCCTCTAATAAAGAACATTCTGTGGGATTTCCTATAAATTCTGCTTTTCCATTTTCCATTTTTATATTTGCTGTAGAATTTAAGCAGAAATTTTGCACCATATGTCCTGAATAAAGATTTTCAGGTTTTCCTAATGCACCATTATGATATACATCCATTACGGTCATCTTATTTTCTGTTAAAGTTCCTGTTTTATCTGAACAAATAACATTCACACTTCCAACGGTTTCACACGCTATCAATTTTTTTACTAGGGAATTATTTTTCGCCATTTTTTCCATATTTAATGATAAAGTCATAGCAATCATCGTTGGAAGCCCTTCTGGTACTGCTGCAACGATTAATGTAATACTTACAATGAAAGAATTCATAACTCCCATCATTGTAATTCCATCACCTGTATACATTTTATAGATTCGTATAATAAAGATAACCCCAGCAGCTATCATCCCGATTGTAGAAATCTTTTTTCCTAATTCTCCTAATTTTTCTTGTAAAGGTGTTTCTCCTGCTTCTGTATCTTTTAAACCTTCTGCAATTTTCCCCATTTCTGTATTATCTCCAACTTCTGTAACAACATAAAGTCCTTTTCCTTCTGTTACAAAGGTCCCTCCATACACCATGTTTTTTCTTTCTGCAATAGGAAGTCTATCCTCCGTAAATACAACGGTCGCATCTTTTCTTACTGTATCACTCTCTCCTGTAAGCATAGATTCATTTGTCTTTAGGTGATCTACTTCAATTAAACGACCATCTGCTGGAAGCTTGTCTCCAGTTTCTATTATCACCAGGTCTCCTACTACAATCTCTTGTTTTAAAACAGGAATTACTTCTCCATTTCTAATTACTTTTACTTTAATATTTTCATTCATATTATTTAATTTATCAAATGCTTTTTCAGATCTTCCTTCCATTTTCATTGCAATGGTTGTAGACAAAGCAACAGCAAGTAAGATTCCTAAACTTTCAATAAATTCTGCATGTTCTCCTATTATATGAAGATATATATTACTTGCTATAGAGATTACCGTAGCCAATATAAGCATCATTAACATTGGATCTTTCAAGTTTTCAATAAGCTTTTTCATAAATCCATCTCGTTTTGGAGGGCTAAAGGAATTAGCCCCATACCTTTCTTTATGCTTTTGAACTTGATTTAAAGTCAAACCTGTTTTTTTATTTACCTCAAGTTTTTTCAACACTTCTTCTGCAGTTATCTTAAATGGATTCATAGAATCATCCTTTCATTTCATTTTTAATTATAAATGTTTTTTACATTCGGCTCCTTCCTCCTGTAAAAAAAAAGAGACTTTTGACAGGAATTATCCTGTCAAAAGTCTCGCTATATACACGTGTATACTGATAGAAACAGACGAATTTCGTCGGGTATGTTGCTTCTATCTCCCCTTAATGGGGCAGCTACTCCCTTTTGGAATATCTAATGAAATGATATTATCATTTTAGCAAATACATGTCAATAGTTTTTTATTTTATTATCCAAGAAAGTCAGGGCTATTTTTATAATCTCCTCGTATTGCTTTTTGTAAAATTGTAAAATGAATTTTTGAGTTTTGACTATCTAAATCGCAAGAATATCTTTCTTTACATTGCTCACATTCTAAATAATCCTTACTACTTATTTCCTCTCTGTTATCGAACAAAAACGGAAGGGCCTCCTCTTCTTTGCTCCATTTTTCCGTATCGGGAGTATCTAATTTATATGTATATAGATAGGTTGCTTCCCTCTTTACCTCAAAGTGAATTCCACTGCACTTTGGGCAAATTAAAGATTCTTTTATTTTCACTGTACATATCCCCTTTTAATTTAAATATGTTGACTCATTTTAACTCTATATCCTATATTATTAGCTAATTCTATTTCCTACATAACTAAAAGTTTATTATTTTATTATAAAAAAGTTTAAAAAATATAATCCGTGGTATAAAATAAATATTAATTGATATTGAATATCAAATTCAATTAATATAATGTAAAATTTTTATATTTAAGAGCATTAAAGATGACAGATTGAACATATAACATAATACGGAGGTGTTTTTTATGAGAAAAATATTAGTAACCGGAGGATTAGGTCAAATCGGTTCAGAACTTATTCTTCATATGAGAAATATTTATGGAAACGATAATGTAATTGCTAGTGATATAAGAAAAAATGGATCTGATAATATTATCCAGTCTGGTCCATTTGAAATAGTAGATGTTTTAAATGGGAATCAAATAGCTGAAGTGGTAAAAAAACATAATATAAATACCATTGTTCATCTTGCCGCTATTTTATCGGCAGTTGGTGAAAAAAATCCAGCCCTCGCTTGGAACATCAATATGAATGGACTTGTTAATGTTTTAGAGATTGGAAAAGAAACAAAATCTACAATTTTTACCCCAAGCTCTATTGCAGCCTTTGGTCCTACAACTCCTGCTGACTATACTCCACAGGATACCATTCAAAGACCAACAACCATGTATGGAGTAACAAAAGTAGCTGGAGAATTGCTTTGCGACTATTATTTCGCAAAATATGGAGTAGATACAAGAGGTGTTCGCTTCCCTGGACTTATTTCTTATGAAACCTTGCCAGGAGGGGGAACCACAGATTATGCTGTTCATATATACTATGATGCAATTCAAAATAAAAAATATACTTCTTACATCAAAGAAGGAACTTATATGGATATGATGTATATGCCAGATGCATTAAATGCTATAACAACCCTTTTAGAAGCTGATCCTTCTAATCTTATTCATAGAAATGCATTTAATATTGCAGCGATGAGCTTTGCTCCTGAACATATCTTAGCTGAAATAAAAAAACATATTCCAGACTTTGAGATGAATTATAACGTTGATCCAATAAGACAAAGTATAGCAGATTCTTGGCCAAATTCATTAGATGATAGGGCTGCTCGAGAAGAATGGGGATGGAATCCTAAATACGATCTAACTTCTATGACTACAGATATGCTTCATAAATTAAAAATAAAATTAGCAAAATAGAAATCCATAGTATTTATTTTTGTATTCCATTCTGTTTGAACTTTTATTCAAAGAAATATACGTTTATAATAAATGTAACTACCAGTGTAAATCTATAAATATATTCCCTTAGGAGATGATATTATGTCAAATATTCATGAAATGGATTTTTTAAAGGAAAAAGTGAAAGATTTAAAAGACAATGGGCTATACAAGGAAATTGTCACATTAGAAGGACCTAATGAAGCAGAGTCTATTATTAATGGAAAAAAAGTAATCAATTTATCTTCCAATAATTATCTTGGATTTGCAAATCATGATAGGTTAAAAAAAGCAGCTATAGACGCTATTGAAAAATATGGAGCAGGTTCAGGAGCGGTAAGACCTATAATTGGTAATATGCGTATTCATGAAGAACTAGAAGAAATTTTAGCTAAATTTAAAAGAGAAGAATCTGTTTTAGTCTTTCAATCCGGATTTAATTGCAACGCTGGAACAATTCAAGCGATTACAGAAGAAGGGGATCTAATTATATCCGATGAATTGAATCATGCAAGTATAATAGATGGTGCTAGGCTTAGTAAAGCAAAGAAAACTACATTTAAACATTCAGATATGGGAGATCTAGAAAGAGTATTAAAAGAAAATAAAAATAAATACAATAAAATGCTTATCATAACAGATGGTGTATTTTCAATGGATGGAGATATCGCTAAACTTCCAGAAATAGTAGATCTTGCTGAAAAATACGAAGCCATGACCTACGTTGATGATGCCCACTCAAGTGGTGTTTTAGGAGAAAGTGGAAGAGGATCAGTGGATCATTTTAATCTTCATGGAAGAGTAGACTTTACTATCGGTACCTTATCAAAAGCTATAGGAGTTATTGGTGGATATGTTGCTGGTAAAAAAGTAATGACGGATTGGCTTATCAATAGAGGAAGACCTTTCTTATTTTCTACCTCTTTACCACCTGCTGCAATTGGTGCATCTATAGAAGCTATAAAAATGCTAATGGAAAGCAAAGAGTATACTGATAAACTCTGGGATAATGCAACTTACTTTAAGGAAAAACTAAGTAAAATTGGATTTGATATTGGAAAAAGTGAAACTCCAATCACCCCTATTATTGTGGGAGAAGAATCAAAAGCTATCGCATTTTCTAAACATTTACTGCATCAAGGAGTATTTGTAAGCCCTATCGTATTTCCAACAGTTCCTAAAGGAACTGGAAGAATAAGATGTATGATAACAGCAGGGCATACGAAAGAGCTATTAGATATAGCAATTCATATATTCGAAAAAGTTGGAAAAGAAATGAATATACTATAACTTTGTATTATCAACAAAATTGGGATAGATCCTTTAGGATTTATCCCAATTTTGCTTAAATTCCTATTTAGTAAAATATTCCTGTTACTCCAGCTAAGAAAACCACCACTGCAAATATCATTCTATAGATTGCAAATATTTTCATTGGCTTTTTCTTTAAATAGGAAATAAATTTATTAATCACAGCTAATGCAACTAAAAATGAAACTAAAAATCCAACAATAAGAGAAATAATTTCTTGAGACGTAAGATTAGATATTCCCCCAATCTTTAATAGCTTTAAAAAACTCATTCCTATCATTACTGGGATTGCTAAAAAAAA
>SWCA01004479.1_pt1 | contig 18685 bp, 16 predicted proteins | sample 4692961 | NCBI WGS metagenome assembly SWCA01 (sample SAMN10267275, study PRJNA491770) | bioreactor metagenome | isolation source: DHS bioreactor inoculated with | place: Japan: off Shimokita Peninsula
TAATTCCTCTTTTGGCACAGTTAAACGCCCAAAAACCGTTGCGTTGAGCTTGTTTTTTGTTAAAATTGCCGTCACTTGAGCCAATGCGTCAACTTCAACAGCCAAAAGCAATCCGCCACTGGTTTGCGCGTCGCACAGAAGTAATTTGTCGCTATCGTTTTTTAGCTTGATTTTTGTTCCGTAGCTATCCCAGTTGCGGTGAGTTCCGCCAGGAATACAACCCAAGTCAATGTATTCCTGTACTTCGGCAAAGCGGGGGACCTTTTCCAGTTCAATTTCAGCGGAAAGTTTGCTGCCTTCGCACAACTCGGTTAAATGTCCCAAAAGCCCAAATCCGGTCACATCGGTCATGGCTTTTACGCCCGAAATGGGTGCCAGATCTAATCCAACTTGATTTAGTTTCATCATCGATTCGGGCGCAATGTGGCTGTGTTCAGCCTTAAGTTTGCCATTTTTTTGAGCGGTTGAAAGGATTCCCACCCCCAGCGGCTTGGTCAGCAACAAAACACATCCTTCCGTGGCGGTGTCGTTTCGCTTTAACTGACTGATGGATACCTGGCCGGTGACGGCAAGTCCGAAAATGGGCTCGGGGCTGTCGATGCTGTGGCCTCCCGCCAGCGGAATACCAGCTTCCATACAGGTTTCACGCCCGCCTTCAAGTACTTGTTGAGCAATCTCCGGTGCCAGTTTATTGATCGGCCATCCCAGAATAGCAATGGCCAGCAGCGGTTTTCCACCCATGGCATACACATCGCTGATGGCGTTGGCTGCGGCAATCTTTCCAAAGGTGAAAGGATCATCCACAATGGGCATAAAAAAGTCGGTGGTGCTAATGATGGCTGTCCCGTCCTGCATGTCGTACACCGCGGCGTCATCGCGGCTGTCGTTGCCAACCAGTAAATTGCGGCTTTCAAAAGGAGCTAAGTTGGTTTGAAGAATGGAACTGAGTACTTTGGGCGATATTTTGCAACCACAGCCCGCACCGTGACTATATTGTGTGAGTTTGATGTTGTTCATGTTTTTCAACAAATTTGATGATTGATTGGGCATTCTTTAGATGATTCATGTCAGCCAGCGGAATTCTGAAGACCAGCTCCGGATTGCGGTCTTCCACGCCACGCGTGTAGGCTTTATCGTAATATTGCAGGGCCAGTAAAGCCACTTCATAAAAATTGTTTTCTCTTAAAAGTTCGTGTGCCCGCTGTACATTTTGGCCACCAAGGCGCTTGGCAATGCCGTTAATGGCCCATGCCAGTCGGTCGTTTCCAAACGGAGCATATTCGTTAACCAGGTGTCGTGCCCGCTGTTCTTTTGGAATTTGAATGAAATAAACGACTTGCTGGCGTATTTGCCGGAAGAGAGGCATCGGAATTTTTACATGGCCAATGTTGTGGCTCTCATCCTCCAGCCATATGGGGTTCTGTAGATTTAGCTGGCGAAACTGTTCAAATAGGCTGTTCTCGAATTGCTCTACTGTAGGCTGTTCCATTTCGCCAATGGAGCCAAAAGCCGAGCCTTTGTGATGGGCAATTCCTTCCAGATCAATCACCTGCTGTCCCAGTTTCTTCAGTTGTTTCAGAACAAAGGTCTTTCCGCTTCCGGTGTAGCCGCCCAAAATTCGTAACCGGAAAGGCTGTTCGAAGAAGCTAAGTACATGATTCCGAAAAGCCTTGTAGCCCCCGGTGATCACATACACTTCCTGAAAACCGTTTTGGTGAAGGTGCTCCGCAAAGGCGTGACTTCGCATTCCTCCGCGCCAGCAATGAACTGCAACAGCTGATTTTGGCGCTACTTTCCGACTTTCAGCAATAAACCGATCCAGCTTGGGATTGACATACCGGTAACCCAGTTCAACAGCTTTTTCTTTGGACTGCTGCACGTAAACCGTCCCCACATGGGCCCGCTCCTCATTCGAAAATAAAGGAATATTCGTAGCTCCGGTGATATGGCCTTTCTCAAACTCACCGGGCGAACGCACGTCAATCATAGGAAGTCGATGATGCTGGGTATAAAAGCTATCGATACTGATTTCGGTAATCATGGCTGCAAAAGTAGCAGATTTTCGATGAGGAAAGAAATTGTATGATGAAATCCACAGGAAAGCCATTCATGCGTGATTTTATCTTGATGGAAGTTTTGCAGCGCGATTTTAGAGGATTTTTAGCCGGATGTTGCGGAACTCGACTTTCATGGGTGGCCCAACATGCACCTGAACGCCAATCAACCCATTTAACTTTCGGTTTTTTGAGTCATGATCGGTGACATCGCTCATCAGAACCCCGTTCACGTAATGTTTCATGCGGTTACCGTTCACAACCAGGTGGCACATATTCCAGTCACCACTTTTAATGTTGACGTTTAATTCATCCGTACTTCCGAGTGAGCCGGTTACTTCCGACTTTGTCCAGACATTGTTTTCAATGAAGGCGCTTAAAGGCTGGTTCAAAAGTGAATCTTCCAACTCGTTTAAAACGACAATCTGTCCACGATATGCCAAGGTTGTTCTTCCACGTTCTTCGTAGTTTTGGCCTGTGTAGCGGTTCGTGCCATCCAGATCGAATTGGTAACCTCGCAAGGCAAAAGGAACTCCTTCGACTTCTTCGCTTCGGTAGTTTATGCCACTGTTTCCCCGTTCGCTGATTCGGTATTCCAGCTTTAACTCAAAATTTTCGGGCGACCCTTCCTGCCATATGACAAATGTATTGCGCTTCAAAATTGTTGATGGTGTAATTTCGCCGACCAAACTGCCATCTTCAACTCGCCAATAGGTGGAGTCTCCTTGCCATCCATCAAGGGTTTTGCCATCAAAAACAGGAACAAAACCCTCATCGTCCGATTGCTCCTTTTTCGTTTGATTGTCGCATGAGAAGGTGGTAGCACTGATTAAAATCAGCAGAGAAAGCTTGACTAGTATTTGCTTTTGGACGTTCATAGCGATATTCTTTTTGGCTATTCGTTCTTAATTGTTGAATCTTTTGTCGTACCAATTTACCACTAAATGTAAAATTCATTGCTTGCTTTTTGAAATGATTTGGTTGAGATCATTTGTTATTTCAACTGATTTTAACTCAAAGTGCCCAGATTCTTGATATTTATCAGTTTTGACACTACATTTGCAGCAAATCATCCATGAATCCTGTTTTTTTGCGATGATTAAAATGAATCCGGAAGCTCAGTCACCGGTATAACTGACAAAAATGGAACGAGTGAACATACATAGCAGTACCCTTTTTCTGGTAAGCTGTCGATATTTTTCGAATAGCTGCATGCGCTGATAAGCGCAAAAAACTTTCCCTCCAACCCCCTCTTTTTTTTAATCATCGAAAGAATCCTGTATTCAGGATTTAAACTTCTGAAATACAAACAACAGGATTCAAATAATCGTAGAAATCAGCATGCTATTCGAACCCAGAACATACCGTAACAGTTTTTCCAACGAACGTTTTCATTCGTTTGTCATTCGGCATCAAACAGCTGATTTATGGATTGGTGTTGACCCGGCTGCTTTTCAGAACGAAATGGCTGACGTGGCTTTAGCTATCCTGAAGTCGATTTTGGACGAACTGGAAGCTTATGGAACCGCAAATCCCATCTTCAAAAAAAGCCTGAAACCTTGTTCGGTGGAGGAAGACGCGCCTGCAACGATCAGGCAACTGGCTGCTGCAGGCGAAAAGGCGGGCGTTGGGCCAATGGCTGCCGTTGGTGGTTTGCTGAGCGAAACTGTTGGGCGCGAACTTTTAGAAAACTTTTCCCTTGGGGAGTTGGTTGTTGAGAACGGCGGAAAATTGTTTGTGAAGCTTCAAAATCCTTTGGTCCTGAGTATTTTTGCCGGCGAATCGCCCTTGTCGGGTATGGGCGGAATGGAAATTCTGCCTGAACAAACACCTCTTGGCATTGGTACGTTCACACAGGCTGACCGCTCACCAATGGAGTATGGGAAAGCCGATGCGGTAATGATCGCTTGCAAGGAAGCAGCGCTTTCCGATGCATTAACCACGGGCTTTGCCAACCGGATTAAAAAGCCCGCTGATGTGGAAAACGTGTTAAATCGAACGGAGATTGTTCCGGAGATACTGGCTGCCGTTTTGGTTTGTGGTGACCAGATTGGGGTTCGCGGCGAGTTTGAATTGAAGATATTAAGCTGAAATAGAAGTGATCAGATGGATCGTAGTCATCCGATCACTAAAAAATAGATGAAAATGATACAAAAAAAAGATATACGCGAAGAGTTGAAAAGCAGGGTGTTGGTGCTGGATGGAGCCATGGGAACCATGATTCAGCAATACCAGTTGACCGAGGAAGATTTCAGAAGTGAAGAAATGACGGAGATGAAGAATGAGCTGTTCGGCAACAATGACTTTCTTTCGTTGACTCGGCCGGATATCATTCGTGAGATTCACGCTGCCTTTCTGGATGCAGGCTCAGATATTCTTGAAACCAACACCTTTAACGCCAACCGCATTTCGCAAGCCGATTACCACACCGAAAAGTGGGTGTATGCCATGAACAAGGCATCGGCCGAACTGGCGCGTGAAGTGGCCGATGAGTTCACACAAAAAAATCCGGATAAACCGCGCTACGTGGCGGGTGCGTTGGGGCCAACAAATAAAACTTTGTCTTTGTCTCCCGATGTGAATGATCCGGGATATCGTGCGGCTACCTTCGACAGCGTGAAAGAGGCCTACCGCGAACAAATTGAAGGTTTGCTCGATGGCGGTGTGGACCTGCTGCTGGTGGAAACAATCTTCGACACGCTGAACGCCAAAGCCGCTTTGTTTGCCATTGAAGAGGAACTGGAAAGACGCGGCATCCGTTTACCGGTGATGGTCTCAGGCACAATAACCGATGCGAGCGGACGAACCTTATCGGGCCAAACGGTGGAAGCGTTTCTGAATTCGATGCGACATATTGATTTGCTGAGCATCGGGCTGAACTGCTCGCTGGGTGCCAAAGATATGCGGCCCTATTTGGAAGAAATGGCTCAAAAAGCACCTTTCTACATCAGCGCGTATCCCAATGCCGGCTTACCCAATCAGTTTGGCGAATACGACGAAACACCAGAGGAAATGGCTGAGCAAGTGAAAGATTTCCTGGACAATCACTTTGTGAACATCATAGGTGGCTGTTGTGGAACTACACCCGACCATATCCGGAAGTTTGCCGGAATTGCTGCTGCTTCCGAGCCGCATATCAAACAAAAGAACGACGAATTGACGCGTTTTAGCGGGCTGGAGCCGGTGACGATCACGCCCGAAACTAATTTTGTAAATATTGGCGAGCGATGCAACGTGTCGGGCTCGCGCAAGTTTGCCCGCCTGATTCGCGATGAGAAATTCGAAGAAGCACTGGCTGTAGCCCGCGATCAGGTGGAAGATGGCGCCCAGATCATTGATGTGAACCTGGATGATGCTATGCTGGATGCAAAAAAGGAAATGGTCCGTTTCCTGAACCTGTTGATGGCCGAACCCGATATTGCCAAGCTGCCCGTGATGGTGGATTCATCGAAATGGGAAGTGCTGGAAGCTGGCTTGAAATGCCTGCAAGGAAAAGCGATTGTGAACTCCATCAGCATGAAAGAAGGCGAGGAGCAATTTCTGGAACAGGCCAGTAAGGTTAAGCGTTACGGAGCCGCGGTGGTGGTCATGGCTTTTGATGAGAAAGGGCAGGCCGACAGCTTCGATAGGCGCATCGAAATTTGTGAACGGGCCTACAAACTGCTCACGGAGAAAATTGGGTTTCCGGCAGAAGATATTATTTTCGACCCCAATATCCTGACCATTGGAACCGGCATGGAAGAGCACAACAACTACGCCGTTGATTTTATTGAGACAATTCGCTGGATCAAAGCCAGTCTGCCACACGCCAAAACAAGCGGCGGGGTGAGCAACGTATCGTTCTCGTTCCGCGGAAACGACCTGGTGCGGGAGGCCATCCATTCGGTGTTCCTGTTTCATGCCATTAAAGCGGGGCTGGATATGGGAATTGTGAATCCGGGCATGTTGCAGATTTACGACGAGATTCCGAAAGATTTACTGGAACGTGTGGAGGATTTGGTGATGAATCGCCGTCCGGATGCGACAGAGCGTTTACTGGAATTTGCGCAGGATTTGAAGGCCGATCCGAACAAAGTGGTCCGTAAAGATGAGTGGCGCGAGCTGCCGCTTGAAAAACGTCTGGAACACGCTTTGGTAAAAGGAATTCCGGACTATGTTGAAATTGATTTGGCTGAAGCTTTGCCGCATTATCAACCCACGCTGAATATTATTGAAGGGCCGCTAATGGATGGCATGAATGTGGTGGGCGACTTGTTTGGATCGGGAAAAATGTTCCTGCCACAGGTCATTAAGTCGGCCCGGGTGATGAAAAAAGCCGTGGCCTTTTTGCTTCCCTACATCGAAAAAGACAAGGAAAAATATAAGCAGCAACGCACCGAGCAGAAAAAAGTGCTGATGGCTACCGTGAAAGGCGATGTGCACGACATAGGTAAAAACATTGTGGGCGTGGTGTTGGCTTGCAACAACTACGAAGTGATTGATCTGGGCGTGATGGTTCCAACAGAAAAGATACTGGAAACGGCCAAAAAAGAGAAGGTTGATATTATTGGATTGAGTGGACTGATCACCCCATCACTGGAAATTATGGCCAGCGTGGCTTCCGAAATGGAACGCCAAAATTTTCATTTGCCGCTGTTGATTGGGGGGGCAACCACCTCAAAAATACATACGGCCGTTAAAATTGAGCCAAATTATTCGCATCCGGTTATTCATGTAAAAGACGCCAGCCGAACGGTGAATGTGGTCGCTAACCTGGTGGCCAACAATAAGGAATACATTCAGTCAGTGAAAGATGAATATGCGAAGATCCGCGAGTTTCACGGACAAAAGAAGCAGAAGGAATACTTGACCCTGGAAGAGGCCCGTGCCAATAAATTTCAGATTGATTGGGATCGGGATGAAATCTACAAGCCCAGGAAAACCGGCATTTTCGAGTTGATTGACTATCCGATTGAAGAGCTTCGGAAGTACATCGACTGGAACTTTTTCTTCTTTGTTTGGGAGCTGAAAGGCCGGTTCCCCGATATTCTGGAAGACCAACGCCAGGGTGAACAAGCGCGGAAAGTGTATGAAGATGCCCAGAAGCTGCTGGATGAAATTGTTGAAAAGAAGATGATTCAAGCTAATGGTATTTACGGTATTTGGCCGGCACATGCCGATGGTGACGACATTGTGTTGTTTGACGATGAAGCCCGCCAAAAGGAATTGGGCCGATTTTATCATTTGCGCCAGCAGGAAAAGAAGCGCGAAGGTTCGCCCAACTTCTGTCTGGCCGATTTTGTGGCACCCAAGGAGATCAATAAAACCGACTATTGCGGGGCTTTTGCGGTGACTTCGGGAATAGGCATTGAGAAATGGATGGCCGAATACAAAGCCGACCACGATGATTACAAAGCCATTATGCTCGAAGCCATTGCCGATCGCTTGTCGGAGGCTTTTGCCGAATTGCTGCACGAGAAAGTGCGTCAGGAATACTGGGCTTACGCGCCGGATGAAAACCTGAGCTGGGACGACATTCTGAAAGTGAAGTATCAGGGTATCCGCCCGGCGATGGGCTATCCGGCTTGCCCCGAGCACCACGAGAAGCGAAACTTGTTCGATGTCTTGGGTGCCGAAAAAATAGGGATTACGCTGACTGAGCACTTTGCCATGTACCCGACGGCCGCAGTGTGCGGACAGTTTTTCGCCCATCCTGAGTCGCGCTATTTCAGTTTGGAAAAGATTGGCAAAGATCAGGTAGAAGATTACGCGCGCCGCAAAGGGGTGACTGTTGATCTGGTAGAACAATTCCTGCCCGTCAATTTGAATTATAAAGGGGTGTAAGTAAAATGAGCCGTCATTGCGAGGAGGTACGACGAAGCAGTCTGCCAGAAACCATCAAACAGGTTGCTTCGCTTCACTCGCAATGACGAACAGAAATTAAATGATAATGAAGAATTCGTCAGGGGAAACAAGGAAAATCTAAACTCAGATTTTAGGATTTCATGACGAATCGGATAAAAAACATTGAAAATCTAAACTTGAACTTTAGGATTTCAATGTTTTGAACTATTTTTGTAGCTTAAATAAGCAGGAAAATGTATTTAAACCGGGAAGCTTTTGAGCAGCAGATCAGAGATTCAATCCAGAATAATCCGATAACAACGATTTTGGGGCCACGCCAATGTGGGAAGACCACCATTGCCCGAAAGATTGCTGAATCATACGCTTCGGTACTCATTGATCTAGAAGATCCGGCTGATTTTGAGCTAGTATCTGTTTCACCAAAAGCATTTTTGGAACAGCAAAAAGGCTTGGTTGTCATTGACGAAGCACAACGGATGCCCGAATTGTTTCCGATTTTGCGTGTGCTGGCAGACCAAAAAAAAGCTGGACGAAAGTTTTTGTTGCTCGGAAGTGCTTCGCCTGATTTGATCAAGAACACGTGGGAAAGCTTGGCTGGACGAATTGGTTTTATCGATTTGACTGGTTTTAAATTGGAAGAAACAGGATCAGAGAATCTTCAGCCGTTGTGGTTGCGCGGCGGTTTTCCACGCTCTTATTTGGCTGAAACTGATGACTTGAGTTTCCAATGGAGAGCAGATTTTATCCGTACCTTTTTGGAGCGTGACATCAATTTGTTGGGATTCAATATACCACCGGCGACTTTGCGACGTTTTTGGGTGATGCTGGCCCATTATCATGGGCAAATATGGAAAGGCTCGGAGTTTGCACGGTCGATGGGCGTTTCGGAACCAACGGTAAAAAAGTACCTGGATATTTTGTCGGGAACCTATTTGGTTCGGCAAATTCAGCCATGGCACGAAAATCTGAAAAAGCGGCAGGTGAAAGCCCCTAAAATCTATATTCGCGACAGCGGTATTTTACATGCTTTGCTTTCTTTGCCAAATAGCGAGGTGCAGAATCATGTCAAGGTGGGAGCTTCGTGGGAAGGTTTCGTTATTGAGCAGATTCTGCAAAAGATGAACACGCGCGATTATTACTATTGGCGTACCCACACCGGAATTGAGTTGGATCTACTGGTGTTTAAGAACGGAAAACGGCATGGCTTTGAAATTAAATACTCGGACAAGCCACAGGTTACCCGATCCATGCGGCAGTCCATCAGTGATTTAAAATTGGATGTTTTGCATCTCATATACCAGGGAAAGCATCATTTGGATTTGGAGGAAAAAATAAAGCTCTTGCCTGTTAATCAACTAACAGCTATTGATTTTGAAAATTAAATGACAATGAAGAATTAGAATATGAAAGTAATTGACATCATCAACAACAGTGATAAAACGGTTTTTTCGTTTGAATTGCTTCCTCCCTTGAAGGGAAATGATGCTGGTAATATTTATCGGACCATTGAAAGTTTGATCGAATTCGATCCCAAGTATATCAACATTACCACCCACCGCGATGAAATGGTTTTTAAGGAATTACCGGATGGAACCATCGAAAAGCGGATCGTCCGGAAGCGCCCGGGTACGGTGGCCATTGCAGCGGCTATTCAGCACAAATACGGCATTCCGGTGGTGCCGCATATTCTGTGTGGCGGCTTTTCAAAAAGCGAAACCGAACACGTGCTGATTGACCTCAATTTTATGGGGATTAGCAACGTACTGGCTTTGCGAGGCGATGGGCTGAAAACCGATAACATGTTCAGGCCAACCCCCGACGGGCATGCCAATGCCAACCAGTTGGTGGAGCAGATTGTGAACCTGCGCAAAGGTATTTACCTGGAACCCGACCTGAAAAACAACGCGCCATTAGACTTCTGCATTGGTGTGGCCGGTTATCCGGAGAAGCATTTCGAATGCCCCAATTTCGATACCGACATGATGTTCCTGAAACGGAAGGTGGATTCCGGAGCCGATTACATTGTCACCCAAATGTTTTTCAACAACGAGGTGTACTACAATTTTGTAGATAAATGCCGGGCTGCCGGAATTTCTGTGCCCATTATCCCTGGAATAAAACCCATCAACCTGAAGAACCAGCTGACGGTTTTACCCAAGATTTTCAGCATTGATTTGCCACAGGAACTGACAACCGAACTGGCCAAATGCAAGGACGACCAAGAAGCCAAAGTGGTGGGAACGGAATGGGCCATTTACCAGTCGAAGGACCTGGTAGCCCACAACGTGCCCAGCCTGCATATGTACACCTACGGTGTGTCCGACAATGCCAGGAAAATAGTAAAAGCGGTGTTTTAAAAGGTGAGAAAATAAAGATGACAATATAGGAATCCGGTCTTTTGGGCCGGATTTTTTGTTGATGATAAAGCATATTCTATTTGGAGTTTTAGGGGCGTTTGATACTATAGTTGGTATATCTTTGGATGTAATTGTAGGAATAGGTTCGTTCTTGAAATTTTAGAAATAAGAATTCGTTGCTATGAAGAAACTCCTTGGAATAATTTTTATTACTATCGTATGCTGTTTTGGATGTAAAGATGAAGAAGTGTTCGATACATCCTTATTAGATGATTACTACTATGCTGCACCTGTGTATCGTGATTATAGTAGACAAGATCTGACTGTTGATACCTTCCAATATCATTTCGATCATAATCTACTTACAGTGATTGGATACACCTATGATGTTATCGATAATGTTAATGTTCCCGTAAAAATAGACACCATTACGCATTCTTATTTCATCGAAGGAAATAACATCTTCCTCCCTCCACAAGAATTTAGTTCTGTGGAGATCTCTCCTGTGAAATCTCTGGGGCCCTATGATTTTACCGGAGTTCGGTGGGAAATCATCAAGCTGGATCGATCAGAATTAATCATTGATAGTTATGTATCGAAGATGCAGGTTACACATATTGAAATGATTGCAGTCTCCAAAAAATAACATCCGAATACGACGGTTTATTAAATTTGATTTGCGATATCTGTTGCCCTTTCGTGCGTTGGACTTTATACTTAGAAGCATTAATCGTATCAAATGGGACTATCACGATGTGCCGATAAACTCCGCCGATAAAGACTTGTAACCTTTGGTTGAAAATCTACGGGCTGTTGACCAGGACACCGATCTTAGTTTGGTGCCATTGACGTAAGGTTCTCTCCTTGTTTTTAATCAGCGGCTTCCTACTCGATTAGTTAGCATGTTGAACTAAATCCAGATGCATCTAGCCGGATTGTCATTTCAATATGATTTATAATAAATCCTTTGGTAATATGAATAAAAGCTAATTCATGTTTTTCATCTCAGTGAATAGTCGCAGTTTTGCCCCATTTCAATTTTTGAACTGTTTTCGTTGCGCTGGTCCAATTTGGCAATGGTTTTCGCAAACCGCTCTTTCGTTAGTGGTTTTACCAAATAGTCGATGCAATTGGTAACAAACAGTGTTATCATGGGGTCATTCCATTTTTTCCGACGAAGTGTTGAATTTAGGGAATATTCTGTTTTTGGTGGTGTTTTTAAGCAATAAGGCTTATGGAAAGTGGTATCTCCGGTTCTAGTTTTTTTGTTTAAGGCTGCAACAGCGATACGCTTCGATGTGCTGGTAAGCTTGAAAGAATTGTGGGAAACTGCTCGCCGAAAGGCCTATAATTTTTGCAATCTTGCTTAAGGGTAGTTTTGTTTGTTCCTGCATATCGCAGGCCGCCAGACGAAAATATTCGTTTGTCCGGTCGAGCACACTGATGCTCGACATGCACCGGGTGGTTCCGTCGAACTGTCTCGGGTCGGCTCCCAGCGTCAAGGCATACTGTTTTGCCTGTTGTTTCCCGTACTTGCGGATCAGGTCGAAAAATAAATTTATGTAACTGTTGTCGCTGGGTTTGTGCTCAAGAAGTACTTCTGAAAGAGTTGTGTGTTCTTTGTTAAACGTTGCCGCCAGGCCCGAGTAGACCATTTCCGGGCGAATGAGAGGGTACTCCAAGGTCGTCATGGGTTAAGTGGATTGATTTTTCGAAGCAAATGACAGTGTTTCTTTGGATTTTCAACAGCTTCTTAAAATCAAAAGATGTATATCTTAGGAAACTGTACGGAGGTAAGAAAATGAACGTGGATTTTAGGAAAACGGGCGGGTTGATAAAAAACATAAATGGACACATTAGGATTCTGTAACCCCAGCAGGCTTGAAAGAGATCATCAATCGTTTCGTAGAGGAAAAGATGACTGTTTATCGAAAAAAGGTCTCCTGAGAAGGTCCAATTTTAGATCTTTGTATTGTGCTTCTGAAAATAATCAGCCATGCAAAGCAAACTCACAAAAACAAAATTTCGACCAGCAGTTGACAGTCTTTCTTCGGAATGGCAATTGATTGGATTATTGGCCATGATGAAATTTGCCATTCACATGGTCACGTTTTCGAACTTCGAATTGCACCGCGACGCCTATTTGTATTATGCTCAAAGCGAACATCTGGCCTGGGGATATTTCTCGGTTCCGCCTTTTATCGCGGTGGTTGGCAAGCTGGCAACTGCCATTTTCGGTGACACGACTTTTGCCTTGCGCTTTTTCCCCATGGTCGTCGGAGCAATCAATGTCGTGATCATTGGGGTCGCGGTGAAGGAGCTTGGCGGCAAGAAAATTGCCATTGCTTTGGCCGGCTTGGCGTACATTTTATCGCCGGCATATTTACATGCCAACACGCTTTTTCAACCCGTTAGTTTCAATCATTTTTTTTGGTTGCTTGCTACTTTTCTAATGCTGAAGATGGTGAACCGCAGCGACCCGAGACAATGGCTTTGGATAGGCCTGGTTTTCGGCTTGGGTTTTCTGAATAAATATTCCATCGTGTTTCTTTACGCGGCTTTTGGGTTGGCTTTACTGCTTTCAAAACATCGGCGCCTGATTTGGACGCGACAGTTTTTAATGGCTGCAGGCCTGGCGCTGGTCATTATTCTGCCTAATCTCATCTGGCAAGCCCAGCATCATTGGCCGGTGATACACCACATGACGCAGTTGCGCGAAAGTCAATTGGTGCATGTCAATCGTATCGACTTTCTAATAGATCAGTTGCTGATGAATTCGCACGCTATTTTCATATGGATTTTAGCGGTCGGAGTCTTGTTGTTTGTTGATCAGGAAAAGAACTTCCGGCTGTTTGGGCTGACCTTCATCCTGATCCTTTTACTCTTGCTTTTGGGAAGTGGAAAGTCCTACTATTCGCTGGGAATTTATCCCCTGCTGTTTGTGTTTGGTGCTTTCCATACAGAGAAGTATATCCGGCGTTTTTTATTGCCGGTAGCTGGCTTTTTAGTGGCTGCCATGTTGCTTGTGCTGTATGCCTCCTTGTCGTTCGATGGCATTCCGTTTGTCACCTATGAGCAAGCTTTGAAAAAGGATGCCTACCGCTGGGAAGATGGTGAATACCATGATTTGTCTCAGGATATGGCCGACATGACCGGCTGGAAAGAGTTGGGGGAGGCCGTTGGTGCGGTTTACGGTGAACTGGATGAAACCAGGCAAAACAATTGTTTTATTTTTTGTGATAACTACGGACAGGCGGGCGCGGTAATGTTTTATGGAAAGAAGCAAGGGATTCCGCAACCTGCCTCGCTTAACGACAGTTTTATGTTTTGGTCGCCTGACAAATTGGATGTCGAATATGTTATCTGGGTGCACTCCAGTGTGAGTGGAAGAATTGATCCGGAGATCTTTTTAACCCGGCATTTTGAAGAAGTTCAGTTGAAATACACCATTCAGAATCTGTATTTTCGGGAGAACGGAAGCCAGGTTTATCTTTGCAAGCATCCGACAGATGAATTGAGAACCCTGTATCAAAAACGGCTGGCAGAAGAGCGGGGCGAAGCCGAAAACGAATCCTCCAATTGAGGGGCTACTTAGGTTTAAGGAAGAAAAATAGGATATTTAATCAAAAGAAGCGCTTCAAATGATGATTCGATTTGTTGATCAAACTTTTCTCCACAAAAATTTAAATTGATCCGGCAATTCCTTCTGAAAGTCCATGCACGTGACCACCTCTACCCGCCCAAAACAGCAGTGTTTAGAGGCTTTTGGAGGATGGTTTTAAACCAGTGTCACTTTTTTACCCTACTGACATACTGTTGTCACTAGCTGTCATTTCCTTTGTCACCGAAACAATTATAAATTCAATGATCATGAAACAGCAAGCGTCCATTTTTAGCATTTTACTTTTAGGTTCTCTTGTCGTAAAAAATCAATCCTCAAATGCCATGGAAAAAAAGAATCTGGAAAAAACACCCGTTCTGATGTATTCGCTGGAGACCACTCTGGCAACCATGACGAATGATTTTGGAGAAGTTCCGAATGAGATCGTCGTCAAAGCCCAGGAGCTCGGGCTAGAAATTACCGGGCCACAGATCTGGCAATACGAAGGTGCCGATGGAAGGCCCGAAACCGTTTTCAAGCTGGACATCTGTCTGCCGGTAAATCAAGCCAGCGGCAATGCTGGTAAGTTCCGGTTTGGCGTATTGCCCGAAGGAGCCTGCATTTCCGACATCCATAAGGGAAGCTGGGCTAAGCTGGGCGATACCTACTGCCGGATGTTCGGCGAAATAAGCCGGAAAGGGATTGTCCCTACTGGCCTGTGCCGGGAGATCTATCATCATTTCGACATGGAGAACGAAGAGGTTAACGTGACTGAAGTTCAGGTAATGATCCAGTAAGGAGCAGAAAAAAAAGCCGAAATCGCCCGGACGATTTCCATCCGGCGATTTCGGGCTTCTTCTTCAGCTCGAACGGCATCGAAAACGGGGAACAACCTTATGCCGGTTCCGGCATCACTAAACTGTGCGACCAGGAGAATACCGATGTCGGGATTATGAGGCTGTGCGAAAATTTCACTATTTTGCACACCAATCACCTCCTTCATACTTAAATAGCTATTCATCCATGAACCGCACCGACCGACTCAATGCTATTCTGATTCAACTGCAAAGCAAGCGGGTTGTTAAGGCACAGGAAATTGCCGACCGTTTCGACATCAGTGTGCGGACCGTTTACCGCGATATCCGGGCCCTGGAAGAGGCCGGCATTCCGATTGGCGCCGAAGCAGGAATCGGTTACTTTTTACAGGAAAACTATCATTTACCACCGGTCATGTTTACCAATGATGAGGCTTCGGCCCTGCTGTTTGGCGAAAAGCTGATTGAGAAGATGAGCGATGAGAAGATTAAGGCGGATTTTTGTTCGGCGCTTTATAAGGTGAAGGCCATATTGAAGCCATCGGAAAAAGATTACCTTGAGAAGCTCCACGACCGGATAGCGGTGTACAATTACCATTCAATGGGCGAACGTTTCAGCCGGCTCTACCTGAATGAAATACAGCAAGCCTTGGTTCATCAACAGGTTTTGCGCATCAGGTATGAATCGAAATACGCCGAAGAAGCCAGCTGGCGGGTAGTCGAACCCATTGGCCTTTGCAATTACTCGTCGCGCTGGCATTTGTTTGCCTGGTGCCGGCTGCGGCAGGACTACCGCGATTTCAGGCTCGACCGCATGGCTGATTTACAACTCACCGACGAGACCTTCAAAGGAACGCAACATTTGAGTATTGGTGAATACATGGCGCAAAATGCAATCATCACTTCCGAAGTCAACATTTCGCTCCTAATTCCCAAAAACCGGGCGAAACACCTGGATGAGGCCAGGTATTGGTTCGGTTTTCTAAGCGAAGAAGAGCAAGGCGATTGGGTGCGCATGCAGTTTTCGAACAACGATTTGCAGGGCTTTGCCCTATGGATTCTAAATACCGGCAGTCGTGCCCGGGTGGAGTTTCCAGCCGAACTTTCGGCAATCATAACCAATCATGTGGATGAATTGGTAGAGACTTACCGGGATCATCAGGAATGAAGGTGACATAATGCAAGCTTGAGTGATCAATTGATGTTCTTGTGTATAAATTCAGAAGCAAGCTGCTTATCGACCACAAAACCTCGGGTATAACGACAATAGCCATAGTTGAAAACTACGGAAATTATTATTGAACCTTTTCAGGATACCCTTTCCTCTCCCACAAAAATTTGAAGTGATTCAGCTTGAGGATCCTCATTCTTTTTTAAAAAAAAGTAGGGTAAACGGTGTTTGCTCAGGATATAACCAAAGAACAGTTGAAAAGCCGGGCTTTTACCGGAAGCTTTCATTTTAAAAAATAGGTACTATGAGTAAAAAAATTGGCATGCTGATCGTGCTTTGGGTAGTGCTTGTCCCTTCAGTATTTGCGCAGGAATGGCTAACCAAGCTGGATGAGGCGAAATCAAAAGCTACAGAAACAAATCAGAATATTTTATTGGTTTTTTCCGGTTCCGACTGGTGTGTTCCGTGTATGAAACTGGAGAAATCGATCTGGAATTCGGAGGAGTTTAAAACATTTTCGGACGGTCATTTTGTGTTGTTGCGGGCTGACTTTCTGAAACAAAAGAAAAACAGGCTGAGCGAGGAACAGCAGGCACACAATGAGCAACTCGCCGAAAAATACAATCCCAATGGCTTTTTCCCGCTGGTGCTTGTATTGAACAACGAAGGAGAAGTGCTTGGACAAACGGGCTACAAAAATGTCTCTCCGTCAGAGTACATCAAACAACTGGTTGAATTTGAAAATTAGGCCATGACACGATTCATTTCGATCATCTTTTTAGCGGGCCTTTGCTTGCCTGTACATTCGCAGGAAACCTTTATGCGTACCCTGAAGCTGATGGGCTCGCGCTACGAGATTTCGGTGGTTGCTGCCAACCAGGACGAAGGCGATCGGTATATCGATTTGGCAGTGGAAGAGATTAGCCGGATTGAAAAGAGTATCTCCTCCTGGGATCCCGACTCGCAAACCTCGCAAATTAACCGGAATGCCGGCATCGCTCCGGTGAAAGTTGATGCGGAGCTTTTTGGGCTTGTTGAGCGGGCGTTACAAATTTCAAAAATAACGGACGGCGCGTTTGATATTTCGTATGCAGCCATGGATCGCATCTGGATTTTCGATGGAAGCCTGCAACAAATGCCGGACGAAGAAACAATCCGTCAATCGGTTGCCAAAGTGGGCTATGAAAACGTCGTGCTTGATAAAATTGAACAGACGGTCTTTCTGCAATTGCCGGGGATGAAAATCGGCTTTGGCGCTATCGGAAAAGGGTATTCGGCCGATCGGGCGAAAGCACTGCTGATGGAAGCCGGCGTAGCTGGCGGAATGATCAATGCTTCGGGCGATCTGAACTGCTGGGGTGAAAAGCACGACGGCACACCCTGGATGGTCGGCATTACCAACCCGTTGAATAAAAATAAAGTCTTTGCCTGGTTCCCAATTCAAAACAGTGCGGTGGTTACTTCGGGTGACTACGAAAAGTTTGTGGTGTTGAACGGCAAGCGCTATGCCCACATTATTGATCCCCGAACCGGCTACCCGTCATCCGGATTGGCGAGTGTAAGCATTTTTGCGCCTCGCGCCGAACTGGCCGATGCGCTGGCTACTTCAGTTTTTGTGATGGGTATCGAGGCAGGAATCAACCTGATTGACCAGCTAAAGGGCATTGAATGCATTGTGGTCGATGACCAGGGGAAAGTTTACGATTCGAAAAATATAGAGCGAAATGAGCATGAAATGGAAATTGCAGGATGGCAGAAATAGGCTGAATCGATTGTTGCTAATTGGCTTTGCCGTGGTTGCGCTGAGTTCGTGCGTGGCTGTGAAGGAGTACGAAAAAGTGTATATCAACGACCCGAATATGAAGTTGAGTGCAGCAGGCGACCAGCGGTTCGAGTTGAATTTTCAGGTGTATCGCGAAGCAGCGGCAGGTGCCAATGGCGGAAAATCGGGCGGAGGATGTGGATGTAATTGATCAGCTATGAAAAGAATACTGCTTTTATTTTTCCTGTTGCTCCTTTTTCATTTCGGGAAAGCGCAATCAACCAATCAGAATACATACAAAAAACGGGTACTGGAATCGCCGGAGATCGAAATTTTGATGAGCTATTACCAACAAAATGGTGATCATTCGTCTGTTGGAGGTGGTATTGGCGACGAATCTTTGGATAACTTCACGCCGACCATTGTGGTGACCCTTCCTTTAAATGACGATGATGTTTTGACAATCGATGTCGGATTGTCGGCCTACACCTCGGCATCTTCCAGTAATATCAACCCGTTTAACAGCTCCGGAGCTTCAGCTCGTGGAGATGATGAGGAAGACGAAGATGATCACGAGGGCGATGACGAGGATGATTTCCAGCCAGGTTCGTCGGAACCAACGACCGGAACACCCTGGCTGGCTTCGTCAGGAGCATCGCAATCCGATGTACTGGCCAGTGTTAGTATCGACTATAGCCATAGCTCCGACGACCGCAACTGGATTTTGGGCCTCCACGGATCAGCATCGAAAGAGTACGATTATCATTCGCTGGGCTTTGGCGGGAGCGTAGCCCGGCTTTTTGCAGAGAAAAATACCGAGCTGAGTTTAAAAACGCAGGTGTATTTGGATGCTTGGAAGCCCATTTACCCGACGGAGTTACACGAATACAGCCGGTATGGGAGCAACTTTCAGAATTCAGGCTATTTTGAGGGGATGACGGTGATCAACGAACAAGGGAACCCGACAACGGCCTATTTGCCCGACCTGTTTTCGGAATGGGACTCGAAAAAACGGAATTCCTATTCGGCTTCGCTGGGTTTCTCGCAAATCGTCAGCGAGCGTTTGCAGGCCTCTTTTTTT
>SWCA01006668.1_pt2 | contig 18629 bp, 6 predicted proteins | sample 4692961 | NCBI WGS metagenome assembly SWCA01 (sample SAMN10267275, study PRJNA491770) | bioreactor metagenome | isolation source: DHS bioreactor inoculated with | place: Japan: off Shimokita Peninsula
CAAAACCAGCTCTATGGTTCCAATACTTTGCCATATTTTGACGGTGAAATCTGAAATTCCTTTTTAAACTGGATACTGAAATATTTTGGGTCGTTAAAGCCCACCTGGTAGGCAACTTCTGACACGTTTAACTGACTTTTGGAAAGTAGTTTTGCAGCTCTTTTCATTCGCAATATCCTGATAAACTCAATTGGAGTGTTTCCGGTGAGCGACAATATTTTATTGTACAACTGCATGCGGCTGATGCCCATTAAACGGCTAAATTCAGTCACCGAAAAATTTGAATCGCCCATGTGCTCCTCAATAATGTCAAATGCTTTGGTCATAAACTTTTCATCGAGTGACGTGATGCTGATGTCTTTGGGTTCGATTTGTAACTTGGTTTTAAACAACCTGCGCATGTTTATTTTTAGCTGGATAAGGTTGTGGATTTTTGTTTCCAGTATTTCAAAATTAAAGGGCTTAACGATGTAATCGTCGGCTCCCGTCTTGAGCCCTTCCAGTTTTTGTTGTTCTGAAATTTTTGCGGTAAGAAATACAAATGGGATGTGGCAGGTGATCTTGTCGTGTTTTACTTTTTGGCAAAGCTCAATCCCGTCCATTTCGGGCATCATGACATCGCTCAGGATCAGATCTGGCAGTTGTTTTTCGAGCAGTTCCAGTGCCTGCTTTCCATCTTCAGCCTCCAGAATTTCATAGTTCATTTCCAGGTTTTCTTTCAGGTAAGCCCGCAAATCGTGGTTGTCTTCCACCAGCAAAATCACGGGGAAGTTCATTTTTGCTGCTACGGAAAGGGATGCATCCTGCTTGTCCGTTTGGTCGGGGGTGAATTTTGTTTCCTTCAGCTTTCGGTGATATGCGTGGCTTCTTTTGGTAACGATACTGTCAACGGGCAAGAATACACTGAAACAGGTGCCAATATTCAGAGCGCTTTCAACGGTAATTTCGCCGTGGTGAAGTTTTACGTATTCCTGAGCCAGTGACAAGCCAATTCCGGTGCCGTTAGCACTTGTGGAGTCTGGTTTTTCACCTTGGTAAAATCGGGTGAAAATTTTGTCCTTGTTTTCGGGGCGGATACCCACTCCATTGTCCTTTACCCGGATTACGAGATTTGTGCGCTTTTCGGTGTCTTCGTTCGGGGCCGATTCTTCGAGCGTGATTTGGACAATGACAAGTCCGCTTACCGGAGTAAATTTAAAGGCATTGGAAAGTAGGTTGAAGATGACTTTTTCAAGCTTGTCCTTGTCAAAGAGCATATTGAATTCACGTAAGTTGGTGACTTGCCGCAATTCTATATTTCTGTTTTCGCTCAGATCATTAAATGATGATACGGTTTCGGTAATGAATTGAATAATATTTCCCCACGAAGGATTGAAGCTTAATCCTTGAGCTTCCATCCGCCTGAAATCGAGCAACTGGTTAATCATGTTCAGTAGTTTCTTCGAATTCTGATAAATATGGCCCAGGTATTTTTCCTCCGGCAGCCCTTTAAATCGCGGTAATAGTTTTTCAACGGGCGATAGAATCAAGGTTAAAGGGGTTCTGAATTCATGTGAAATATTGGTGAAGAATTTCAGTTTCATCATGTCGAGTTCGTGAATACGTTGGGCTTCTTCACGCTCCATCTGCAGTTCAACTTTTAAACGTTCCCGGAATAGAATCATTTGTCGGAGAACCAGAAGAGCTGACAGCACCAACAGGACATATCCTACAAAAGCATACCAACTTCGCCAAGGGGGAGGCAGCACTTTAATATTAAGCGCAATGCCTTTTTCGTTCCAGGTTCCGTCAGCATTGGATCCTTTCACAAACAAGGTGTAGTTGCCGTTGTTCAGGTTAGTAAATGTGGCGAAGTTGGCCGAGCCATCTGTTTCAAACCAGTTTTCATCAAATCCTGACAGTTGATACTTGTACTTGTTCTTTTCCGGGTACAGGTAGGTCAGTGCTGCGAATTCGACGGTGAACAGGTTTTCCGAATAGTGTAAGACCAGTTCATCGGTGTGGCTGATTGGTTTGTCAAGAACGATCCGGTCTTTGAACAGAACTCCGGCCTCAATCTTCGAGTTGAAAATTCTGAGGTTGGTGAAGAGTAGTTTGGGCACGCTTCTGTCTAGTTGTATATCTTCAGGTTTGAAAATATTCAACCCGTTAGCACCTCCGAAAAGCAACTCACCTTGACTGGTTTTTAGGGCTGCGGTTTCCGAAAATTCACGCCCTTGTAAACCATCTGTTTCGTCAAAATGAATCAGGTTGGTTGTAAAGGTACTATCGTTTTCTATTTCTGTGAACCACAGTTTACTGATTCCCCGCGAACTACTGACCCACAGATTTCCCATTTTGTCTTCCAGAATGCGATAAACAGAGTTGCTTGTTAGTCCACTTTCGGTATCAACGAGTATGGAACTGTTGCTTTGCGGATTAAACTTAATCAAACCATTGTTGGAGCATAGCCAGTGCCATCCCCGGCTGTCTTGATAACTAGACACCAAGATCCCAAAGTTCTGGATGCCTTCCTGCGATGTTCCATTGGTATAATTTGTAAATGAGTCATCGGAAGGCAGATAGATTGACAAACCATTTGTTGTTGAAACCCACAACCGTTTTTCTTGATCAAGATAGAGGTGGTTGATGTAATCGCCGGAAATTGTCGAATTCTCTTGGGTGTATCGTTTGAATGATTCGGTTCTCGGGTCAAACAAATTAAGCCCCCCACCCAGGGTTCCGACCCAAAGCTTATTGTTGGCATCCTCCAGAATACTCCAAATTCGATCGTCTGAAATACTTTCGGGATCATTTACATCATGCTTGTAAGCAGTAAACTTCCCAGTGGATGGAGTATATTTGTTGAGTCCGCCAAAGTAGGTGCCAATCCAAATATTCTCCTTATGATCTTCGTAGAGCGAGACGATGATGTCGCTTGTCAAGCCATTGGCACCGCTGTTGGCTGTTGTAATGTATTTGAATGTGCTGGCTTCCGGATTTAAAATATTGATTCCGCCTCCATTGGTACCAATCCATATATTTCCCTTAGAGTCTTCTATGCAGCAATTCACATCATCAGAGCTGAGGGTGTTTTCATGTTCCGGCTCATTTCTATATAAGCGAAACTTTTTATAGCCAGGCTTGAAAAAATCAAGCCCTTGCTTGTAGGTTCCCACCCATACAATATTGTCTTTGTCTATCAATAAGTCATACAGGCCATTGGTCGAAATGCTTTTCAGATCGCTACTTTGTGTAAGCAAATTTCTGACCTGTTTTTCTTTTTTATTGAAAAGGTAAATTCCGTTTCCATCTGTTGAGATCCAGACTGTGCCATCCTTATCTTCTTGAATCCCAGTAATCAACTTATGACCAATTTTTTGTGCGAGAACCTGGTTAAGATCTTCATCCCACTGATTCGTCTTTAGGTCATAAACATATAAGCCTGCCTGGCTGCCTGCCCAAATCAGCCTGTCAGAATCAATGAACAGCTTTTGCAAGCCAGTAGTGTATTTTCCTTTGTATAGTTCAGGGAGTTGAAACTGAAGAAGCTTCCCTGTTTCAGTTCTGAAACAAACAAGTTTACGGGTTAAAGTCCCCATCCATATTTCGCCAGATGGCCCTTCTGCAAAAGAGAAAACATGATTGACGTTGGATGAAAAATCAGTTGAATCAATTAAATGATGCATAAAATGACCATCTCTATAAGTGAAAAAACCTTCGTGCGTACCCACGTAAACGGTGCTGTCGCTCGCAACAAAGATATCGTTGATGTTATTGATGTCGTTGCAGCCAAATGCATTGTGATCGAATAAGGAGATCTGCTGAAATTGCTGGGAATGCAGTGATTTGATATTGATTCCGAAGGTTGTTCCTACCCATAGGTTTGCGTCATGGTCTTCGGCCATGCTGGCTATATAATTGTTTGACAGGCAGGTAGAATCAGCCGCGTCGTATTCAAAAGAGGTAATGTTGTATCCGTCAAAACGGTTTAATCCGCGATTGGTGCCAATCCATATGAATCCATCGGAATCACGGCAGAGCGATGTAATCCAGTTTGATGTCATGCCGTCTTGTACTCCAATATTGGAGAAGTTAATTGTTGGTTCCTGTGCCAGACCATCTTTATTGAAGAGCAGTAAAAAGGCTATAACTATCAGGTAGTTTAATCGATTCACCATATGTTGTATTTTCATGCTCAGGCTCGGTTTGCCCACTTAGTTTCTCATGCTTTGAAATTACTCAGATATTTGCTTTGTTCAACCTTTACTTTACATTTATATGCCTGTTTATTTACAAATTACCGCCATGATTTACACAAACAATGAGTTTTTTTTTACAAATGACATGAATCGGATTCGGTGAACAAGGATATATTTAGTACATCGGAAAACTAATTAACCAAGCGATGCCAAAGAAACACCAAAGACGAATTTACCTGTTGCTTGAGATACTCATTTACATGGTCATTGTTTCAATGATTATTTTTTTTGCCTGGCTTATGTAATAATCTACCAATAAAAGTATTCCAATATTCTAAACTAAACTCTTTATGAAAAACAAACTGACTTTATTTTTATTGTTATTCTTTCTTAGCGGCACTTTGCTGGCTCAGCAACGAATAACAGGTACGGTGCAGGATGAAAGTACATCTGAAGCCATACCGGGAGTAAACGTGTTTCTGAAAGGGACAACTCAAGGAACAATAACTGATTTTGATGGTCGCTATGCTATTGAGGTTCCTTCGGGTGATGCAACACTTGTTTTCTCCTTTATCGGTTACGAAACCCAGGAGCACCAAGTTGGTTCGCGGACTACCATTGACATTGCATTGCGGACTGACATCAAGGGGCTGGATGAAGTAGTGGTAGTTGGTTATGGTACGATGAAGAAATCGGATTTAACCGGTTCAGTGGTGTCTGTATCAGAAGAAAAGCTGAAAGGTTCGGTTGTGGCCAACCTCGACCAGGCATTGCAGGGTCGCGCTGCAGGGGTTACTGCAGTACAAACATCGGGTCAACCAGGTTCGTCAGTATCCATTCGGGTCCGCGGACAAGGGACGCTGAGAGCCAGTGCTTCCGAGCCGCTTTACGTCATTGATGGAGTTCCGGTTCAAAACGTCAGCCAAAGCGGACATTCTATTGGCTTAGCCGATGCGATGGGAAATGGAAGTGTTTCTACTTTTTCTGGTCTTTCGGCAATCAATCCAGCTGATATTTTGTCAGTCGAAATTTTAAAAGATGCCTCGGCAACAGCTATTTATGGTTCGCGTGGAGCAAACGGCGTCGTGTTGATCACTACAAAAAGAGGGAAGGCTGGCGAGGCCAAATTCACCTACGAAGGTTATTACGGCGTACAAGAACAAGTGAAGCGCGTAGATGTTATGAACCTCAGGGAATTTGCAGAATACAGCACCGATTGGGCGGCCGAAACCAACGGGCGGGATCCCCGTTTGGAACTGCAGGATCCTTCTATATTGGGCGAAGGCACAGACTGGCAGGAAGCCGTCTTTCAGATCGCACCCATGTCCAGTAATCAAATCAGTGCCAGTGGAGGAAATGATAATGTGCGGTATTTTATTTCAGGAAGTCATTTCGATCAGGAGGGAACCGTTATCGGGTCCGACTTCAAGCGATATTCCAGCCGGGTTAATTTGGATGCCCAGTTGAAAAAGTGGTTCAAACTGGGAACCAACCTCATGTTTACGAAAACCGAAGAAAATATCGGGCTGAACAACAGCTCGGAAGGTATTATTAGTGTCGCGCTGAATTCTTCACCCGATATTCCAATCTACAATACCGACGGTTCGTGGTCGGGTGATCAACGCGAAGGCTCTCCGGGCCGTGTTAACCCAATTGCTAAAGCGCTGGATGAGGAAAATGTGCTGAAGCGAACCAGTTTTGTTGGGAACCTATACAGTGATATCAGTTTTATGGATGGACTAACTTTGCGTACCGAACTGGGAGTGGATGTCGGATATTCCAATGCTTATCACTTCAAACCGACCTTTCAATATGGAACCATTGTCAATGCGACCAATAATTCAAGCAAACAGTATAATCAGAATTTCTTCTGGCAATTGAAGAATTATTTGACCTATTCGAAAGCGTTCGAGAAGCACAATGTTACCGTGATGGCCGGGCAGGAAGTTTCGGAGTGGATGTATGAGAATCTTCGGGGAGCAAGCTCAGGTTTGTCAAGTAACGACATTCACGAACCAAGCTTGGGTGATCCAACGACCATGACAGTTGGTTCGGGAAAAGGCAGTGGAGCCATGGCATCTGTGTTTACACGAGCGAACTATTCGTACGACGAAAAATATTTATTGACCTACACGTTCCGTTACGACGGTTCGTCCAATTTTGGTCCTGAAAACCGCTGGGCTCCCTTCCACGCTTTTGCAGGTTCATGGCGGGTCAACAACGAATCGTTCTGGGAGGGGCTGAATGCCACCATTAGTAATTTTAAGATTCGTGCCGGATGGGGGCAAACCGGAAATGCCAACATTGGCGGCTACCGCTGGGGAGCAGCTATCGGCAAGATGCCAACCGGTTTGGGGCAAGGTTTCAGGCAATCGAATATTGCCAACCCTTACATCACTTGGGAAAAACAGGAGCAAATAAACCTCGGACTCGATTTGGGAATTTTAGATAACCGGGTTGAGTTGGTCGTTGACCTGTATGAGAAAACTTCTTCGGCCATGTTAATGGATATGCAGCTGCCGTCCTACATGGGAACGCGCGGAAACGCATCCATTCGTCTCAACCCACCCATGGGCAACTTTGGAGAAATTGAAAACAAGGGGATTGAAGTGACTTTGAATACACGTCCGTTGGAAGGGGATTTTAGCTGGTCGAGCGAACTTTCTGTTACCCACAACAAAAATAAGTTGCTGGGACTGGATGGAACACCTGCTGCTCACATCGAAGGTTACGGACAATGGACCGACTTGGTTAGTTTGACTGAGATTGGCCAATCGCTCTATGGCTTTTATGGCTACAAAGTCGCTGGAGTTTATCAGGATAAGGAAGATATCGAAAGTAGTCCGAAAACCAAAGCTTATCCAAGTGATGGAAACTTTAACCGCGGAAACACCGTTTGGGCAGGTGACCTGAAGTTTCAAGATTTGTCGGGCCCTGACGGCACTCCCGATGGCGTGATTGACGAATATGACCGTACCAATATTGGCTCACCGCTACCAAAGGTCACTTTCGGCTTTAATAATACGTTCGGCTATAAAAATTTTGAATTAAACGTCTTTGTGAGCGGGGCAATCGGGAATAAAATTTTAAACTATGTGGGGCGAAGCCTGATCAGCATGGAAAGCATGTGGAACAACCAGTTGCAAGATGCCGTTGACCGGGCAAAACTCGAGCCGATTGATGCCGGTAAAACTTATCCGTTTGTCAATTCCCACGGGGCTACAATCAATGGTTACTACGAAGACATTGACAATGTCCGGGTGAAGAATTCCGGTACCGAAATCCCTCGGGCCATTGCCGGCGACCCGAATGACAACAACCGGATTTCGGATCGATGGATTGAAGACGGATCGTATCTCCGGTTCAAAAACATCACTTTGTCTTATTATATCCCAAAGCAACTGCTGCGAAACGCAGGAATCGACCAGATCAAAATCTATTCAAATTTGCAGAATATGTGGACAATTACGAAGTATACCGGATTTGATCCAGAGGTTGGAGCCAGTCAAACGAACGACAATGTGAGCGGCTTGGATAATGGACGTTACCCATCTCCACGGATATACACCTTCGGTATGAACATCACATTTTAACTGCTGAAATACAATCGTTATGAAAAACATATTGAAATATTACAAAGTGGTTATCCTGTTGCTCCTGGCATTCTCCTTCAATGCCTGTGACGAGTTTCTGGATCGACCAACGGAAGACACCTATACCATTGATAGTTTTTACAAAACTGACGAACAATGCTTTCAGGCTGCCAACGTGCTCTACAATGCACCGTGGTACGACTTTCAACGCGGTTTCCTCTGGATTGGCGATGTGCTGGCCGGGAACATGTACCTGGGAACCGATAATGGCTATCAGAACTTTAACCTGACTTCTTCAAACGAAGACTTGACCAATGCCGCCAACTCGTTGTGGCTGGTGAATGGCCATTGTAACGCGGTGATTGAGAACATTCGGACAAAAGCCGGCCCGGCGGTGAGCGAAGAGACCAAAAATACGGTGGTTGGCGAAGCGATGGTGTGGAAATCGTTGGCCTATTTTTACCTGGTTCGCATTTGGGGGGCCATTCCGATTGTTCACAGCAATAGCGCCATTATTGGGGAAGGAACAGCAACCGAGCTGAAGAAGAACACGGTGGATGATGTTTACGAATACATTGTTAAGACGCTGGAGTATGCCGTGACTTTGTTGCCCGAGCAAAATAAACCAGGGAGGTTGAATAAAACCGCGGCTTACGGTCTGCTGGCCAAAGTCTATCTAACCCGTTCAGGCTGGGGCCAATCGGGAAGCCGCAACCAAGCTCATTTGGACAAAGCCAAGGAATATGCCGCTATGGTTGTGAACGAAAGTGGTTTGACACTTGAGCCAGAGTACAGCAACCTATTTCGGATCTCAACGGGAAACAACAATCCGGAGAACCTGATCTCGTGGCGGTGGATCGCCTCTGACCAATGGACTTCGCAAAACTCCTTACAATCCGACCTCGCACTCAACGGCTTTACCGGACTGAATGACTCTTGGGGTACCTGGCGCGGACCAACAATTGATCTGCAGTTTGCCTTTGACGAAGATGCCCGGAATGATGAACGCAATAACCGTGATGCCCGCAGGAAAGCAACTTTAATGATGCGAGGGGATTTTTATCCTTATTTCTGGCGTCATGTTGGAGGATTTACTGCAACTTGGGATGATGAAGATAATGTTGCCGGAGCAACTTTTGGTATCGGAACTGGAGCTAACTGCGTGAAACACATTGTTGGACATTTTGAAGGAGATCACAAAGCCGAAGCTGGGGTTCCCGCACGAACCATGGCGACGGATTTGGCTACTCATATTCTGCGGTTGGCTGATGTGTACTTGATTTATGCTGAAGCCATTCTGGGAAATAACGAGTCAACCAGTGACCCGGAAGCTTTAATGGTATTTAATGCCGTGCGGAAACGTTCGATTGCAGCACATGAAAATGTGAGCTCCATTACATTCGAAGATATTTTCAAGGAGCGCCGCCTGGAACTGGCCTTGGAGTGCGACAACTGGTATGACTTTGTTCGCCTGCACTATTACAAACCGCAACTGGCCAAGCAATGGCTGAATAATCAGGAGCGAGGATCCTATAATAATATCATGGGGTACTACGAAGAAGAGGTTGATAAGGCGGATGTAACCATCGAATCATTTAAAGTGAACATCACGGACGACTTAAAATTCACGCTCCCTTTTCCTGAGGTGGATTTGGCGATGAACCCAAACCTGAGAAGTGATGTGGAACCTGTTCCGTTTGATTTCAGTACACTTGAATACTAACTGAAAACTAAAAGTTAAAGAAATGAAAACATATCTTACCAATAAAATACCGGGAGCATTTATGGTGTTTATCCTGGCCACACTTTTTGCCGGACTGCTGTTTCCGTCGTGCGAAGATGATGATACCCCTTCTGCATCGAATGCCGTGCCGGAAGTTCGTTACGTTCGCATAACCAATCCTGAAAAATCAGATTCGCTGCTTACGCATGCTTTTATGGGTAATACCGTAGCACTTATTGGTGAAAACCTGGGAGAAGTGGTGGAAATTTGGTTTAATGACCAACCCTCCATACTCAATACCAGTTTTATCACCAATACCAGCATCATTGTTACGATTCCAAACAACATCCCGGAAACCGTAACCAATGAAATCCGCCTGATCACTCGCGGTAGCATTGAAGCTACTCATCCATTTGGGGTCGATGTTCCTCCGCCATTTGTCAATTCGATGCTATGCGAATATGTTTCCGACGGGGAAGATGCTGTGATCCGGGGTAACTTTTTCCTTGATGATCCCAATATTCCGCTTAAGGTATTTTTTCCAGGGAACCTGGAAGGTGAAGTGAAAAGTGTAAGTCTTAACGAAATCGTGGTAACCGTACCTGAAGGTGCCGGTGTTGGCCCGATTAGTGTAAAATCGCTCTATGGTTCAACCCGTTCAACGTTCTATTTCCGCGACGATCGTAACTTCATTCTTGATTTCGATAACCTGACAGCAGCCGGAGGCTGGCGTTCAGGAGTGATTGCCAACTCGAATCCTGAAGGAATTGAGGGTAACTACGTGAGATTTCGAGGCGATATGCCTGCCGATGCATCCAGTAAGTGGGACGAGGACAGCTTCAGCTTTAACCTCTGGAACCAGGCTAACGGACGACCGGATGTGCCCTATTATTCGGGTGAAATAAGTGAGGCTGTGATCAAATTTGAATGTTATGTGGTTGAGCCTTGGAAATCGGCTGCATTGCAGATGATATTCACACCTTATACGACAACAGGAACTAACAGCTATATTGGAAATTCCAGCGTTCCCCGAGGATTGTGGATGCCCTGGAGTGCTTCCGGCTCTTATCAAACCGAAGGTTGGACAACGGTAACGATTCCACTCAACGACTTCAAGTATACTCCCGATGGACAAACCAGTGCCAACTCGCTGACCAAAGACATGTTGGGTGGCCTGACCTTCTTTGTTTGGAATGGGGGCTTGCTGGGAGAAGATTGTACCGTGCATCTGTGCATTGATAATATTCGGGTGGTGCCTCAATAAAATGACTAAACTTATAAATGAATGATCATGCAAACAAAATTCTTTAAATATATTACCAGAGCAATGCTGATTTCAGCATTGTGCCTGGCATCCTTTGGCGCAGTCTTTACCTCGTGTGATGATGACGACGATGATGGCATGACCACGGGAGTCGTTCTGGAAAGTTTTGGCCCAATGCCCATTGCCAGAGGAGCACAACTGTCCTTTATCGGACGTAATCTGGACCAGGTGACAGCCATTGTTTTACCTTCGTCCCTGGAAATTACCGAGTTTGGAACGAAAAGTCCGGGTTTGATAACCCTAACGGTTCCGCAAAACGCAGTTGAATGATTCGTTGTATTGAAAACGCCTCAGGGGGAGATTAAAACAAAAACTGAAATTGGCTATATGGAGCCCATATCCATTGAGAGTTTTACGCCAACGAGCATCAAAGCGGGTCAGGAACTAACCATCAAGGGCGATTACCTGAATTTAGTGAAGGAAGTAATCTTCACCGACCGCGCGGCGCTTGGCGATACGGCGTTTATCACGCAAAGCCGCACCGAGCTTAAGCTATTGGTACCTGCCGAGGCTCAATCCGGGAAAATTGCAGTTTCCAATGGCGCCGAAGATCCGGTCATTGTGTATTCAGAAGCTGACCTGACCGTTACGCTACCCGCTTTTACCGAAATCAGCCCCAACCCCGTGAAAGCTGGTGAAATGCTGACCATCACCGGAACCAACCTGGATTTGGTGGAGAAAATCGTTTTGGGAGGTGAAAAAAATATTACTGAATTTGAAAGTCAATCTGAAACAAAAATTGAACTGAATGTACCTTCGGATACGCAGGATGGCAAAGTGACAATGGTTCCCGCATCAATGGTCGCCGTGGTGTCTGAAGTTGATCTGATTCTCATTGTTCCAACTGTAGGTGTTGCTCCCACAACGGTGAAAAACGGGGGTGGAGTTACCATTACCGGAACCAATTTGGATTTGATTACCAAGGTTGAATTTGCCGGTGGTGCTGAAGGAACCGTTTCTGATGGAGGAACCGACACGGAAATCATAGTGACCGTTCCCGAATTAGCGGTAAGTGGCGAAATTGTTTTTTCAACGGCGGCGGGAAAAACGGTGTCGGGTGGCGAAATAACCATTGTCGCACCAAGCATTACTGGTTTTGAACCGGCATCGGGTAAACCCAATACCGATGTGGTCATTACCGGAGCTGATCTTGATCTGGTGGCCAAAGTGGTATTTACGGGTGGACTCGAAGGAACAATCAGTGCCCAGTCGGAAACCAGTCTTACAGTAAGTATTCCGGTTGGCGCTCAAACCGGGGCAATTTCGCTGATCGCGATTAACGGTGTTGAGTTGAAGACAGCTTCAGATTTCGAAGTTCTGTCGAACCTTCCTGATTTTACTTCTTATACAGAACCAAGAGGCGAACCGGGAAAAATATTGACATTGAACGGAACAAAACTGGATCTGATCAAAGAATTGATCTTCCCCGGAGGTGTTACGGCAACGGCTTATGGAATGAAAACAGACACCAAAGTGGAGGTCTATGTTCCTGAGAGTGTTACGTGGGGTTTTGGGCAGATCACCATGACTACTTATGAAGGTGAAGAAGGATTGTTGCCTCAAATCTATTTTGGAGGAATTCAGGCAATTGTTGATCCGAGCCTAATTATCAATGATTTTGATGAGGAAGGGCACGACCTTAGCTGGGACAACTGGGGTGGACAGGTTGCGTTGGGAAGTGATCCTGCACTCGGAATTTCCGGAAACTATATGGTTGGCGCTAATACCGCCATCAACGGATGGAGCTGGATTTGGGGTTGCAACCACGACCAATTACCTAAGGTGTCCGTAATGACAGCCGATCATGTGTTGAAAATGGATATCAATATCACGAAACCGTTGCTGTCAACCGATTATTCGTTCACGATGAAGTTGGCCGGAACAGACATCAGTATAGGTAAGCTGGGCTTAGAGTATCCTGATGGCAGCCATTCAACGCCGGGATGGATCACCATCACTTTCGACTTGGCAGACTATGACAATCTTCCGGAAACTGTTTCTTTTTCAGGCGATTGGGGCATGACCTATTGGGCTTCAACCCCCAATGATATCACCGGCTTGTATATTGACAATATTCGTTTTGAGAAAAAATAAGAACTAAGCTTAATTTTTAAAGGAAAGGGGCCAACTAATTTTCCCGAATGGTTGCCCCTTTCTTTGTATCAGAACGAATGCATGAGTCCTCTTGATTGTTGAAACTTACAATTATTTTTCATGATGATATTCCAAGGAGTTGGCATGGGACTGTTGGTGCTGTTACTAATCGGAGGGGCCAGGATGACTTTTGCTCAAACCTACGAAGCCGAAACCGCAACCCTGTCTTCAGGGCTTAGTGTTCACACCAGTACAGCCGGGTTTTCGGGCAGCGGTTATGTTGGAAACTTTGCCAACGATGACGATCAACTTGCCTTCTCCATTACCATTGAGGAGGCAGGTTATTTTGATGTGATGGTGAGCTATTTGGCTCCCTATGGAGAAAAGACAAACGTCATTCGCTTGAACGAAAGCAGGCTGGAGTTTACGGTAGAGTCCTCCAGCTCGTTTCAAGAAAAAGCGATTGGTAAAGTCCGTCTGAAAAAGGGCGAGAATGTGGTTGTGATCAGTAAGAGCTGGGGGTGGTTTTTTGTTGACTACCTTCGGTTGACAGCCAGCATAGATCCTGAAACCCCATTTAACTTGAGCGATCAGTTGGTAACACCGAATGCCACCACAAACGCTCAAACGCTGTTTCAGTTTTTGAAGGATCATTTTCAGAAGAAAATTATTTCAGGGGTAATGACCCTAAGCAGCTTTGACGAGACCAACTGGCTGAAACAACAAACAGGGAAAGAGCCAGCTTTGATTGGTTTAGATTTTATGCATTGCAATCGAAACTACAGCTGGTACAACGATGATACGCCTGGAAATGACGCCGAGACTTGGTACAATAAAAATGGCATTCCAACAATTGGCTGGCACTGGCGTGATCCATCACGGATAACGGAAGCCTTTTACACGGACGGAACCACCTTTGATGTAACGAAAATTCATGATGCAAGTTCGGCAGAATACCAGGCCATGCTTGCGGATATTGACTACATCGCCTTGCTCTTAAAAGAATTGGAAGACAAAGATATTCCGGTACTTTGGCGTCCCTTGCATGAAGCGTCGGGTGGTTGGTTTTGGTGGGGAGCCAAAGGTCCCAAAGCATGTAAGGAGCTCTGGCAACTGATGTTTGACAGGCTGGTCAACCACCACCAGATTAATAACCTGATTTGGGTATGGACCACCGATACCCGCAGCGATGCACTGGACTGGTATCCAGGTGATGAATATGTGGATATTTTGGGCGTAGATATTTATGCCGAAACCGGAGATTTTAGTTCTCAGTACCTCACCTTTGACCAGATCAAGACTAATTTTGACGGCAAGAAAATGGTGACGCTTAGTGAATGTGGCATTGTACCCGATCCGGACAAGCTGGAGGAAGATGAGGCTCGCTGGTCTTGGTTTATGCCTTGGTATGGCGACTTTGTCAGGGATGGAAGTTCCAACCCTTTGTCGCACTGGCAAAAGGTCATGGAGCATGCCTATGTGATTACCTTAGACGAAATGCCGGATTTACGCACTTACGTCACCTCAGCTTCTGATTTTCAACAAAAGCAGGACTCCCCGTTTTATGTGACAATTGACCGCATTCAACAAACGATGACCGTCGAGCCGTTCAGGTATCGAGGTGAGTACAATGTTGAAATCTACAGTTTGTCAGGGTGTTGTATTTCCAGACAGCAGCAAGCAATGGGGGCGCATTGGATTCCATTAGCCGGAATTCCTGCAGGACTGGTTCTGGTTTCGATACAAACACCAGAAGCCCGCTATTCACACAAACTAATTCTATTCTGAAAGATTAAGATTGCCGTTTGATTTTTTCCTCCTTTACCCTTGTCTGGCAGGTGACCTTGTAGCGCGTACGCTTCGCCGGTCGTGGCTTAAACAAATCTTCACGCCTCACTTCATTGCCGGGGAAGCTTGATACGTTTGTTAATGCCTCCTTTTGTGATCGAGGCCATTAAATAAACGCTTATGCGATTGCCAAAAGCGGTATTCGTAGCTTGCGAGTGAAGGCTTCACTTGGAGTAAAACCCGCACTACTCAAGTCACCCGCTAAGTAAAGCCGTGACTAAAGGGAGCAAGGTTTGGGCGAAAGCCCCTCTTGTGGTTGTCATAAAGATCCTACACTAAAGGGCAGGCTTGCCGAATGGTGCAGCAGGCTCAGTAAACGGAACAAAGACGATGAGGATCATCACCAACTCTTGGATTTATCCGGGGGACAGAACGCAACATTGCAGCATCCGGATGATAAGACAAGCGCCTTTTGGATTTCGCATTGGTCTTTCGTATTTCGTTATCTTTGTATTCTTCCTGAGCTGATTTTGTCTTTCAGGGAGGATTCGTTATCTTGATTTTTCCAGTTTTATTAGATACAGATACCAGCAGGAATGAATATCAAGCCAGGAGAAGGAAAAAAGGGGTCAAAAGCCGGAAATTCGTCATTGAATTCAGAGTGGAAGCTTCGACTTGGAGCTATTGGTCAGGCCATCGTGAGCCAGATTGAGCGCAAACCAAAGTTGGCTACCCTGTTAAAAGCGGTTGCCAACGAGATTGTAAAATCTGCGTCGCCAACGGTTATTTCTGTTTCGATCACCTATAACCAGCGGGAGTTTTTAAGCAAGGGTTTTAAGCATTCTTCCATGGTTTTGCGCAGTTTGATTGAAACATCGGAACAGCCGGAGGGGGTCATCGAGATTTATTTTAACACCGATTTAATTGGATCTGAGAATCTTGAAGAATACCTCGCTGTCAAGGAACAACTGCCCTATTGGCGCACGATCATTGGTGGTGCGATTGCCAATATCCGCCTAAAAGAGTTGACCCGCCTGCATCAGGAAAGAAAAAAGGAACTGACCGCGACTGACCGGGCTAACGAGATTTTAACGCATGCAAGCTCCTTGGCTGAAAGCCTATCCGGGTTATGCAGGTTCTTGCCTGAAGCCTTTCAGCATGCCAAACACGCAAGGGCCCGAATCGTGTACGACAAGCAAATCTACACCAGCGATGGTTTTAAGGAAACGGATTGGAGTCTCAGACGGACTTTTGAAACACCGGATAAAAAGCACGGCAGCATCGAAATTTTTTATACGCGTAAGTTCCCGGAGGCCGACGAAGGACCATTTTTGGACGAAGAAGTCAATTTTCTGAAAAACCTCAGTTCACTGATTCTTGGAGCCATCAGCAGATATACACTCAAAGAGCTTCTGCTTGAAAATACCGAACGGCTCAAAGAGCTGAAGGGAATTAATACCACCTACGAAATTCTGAAGCGGTCGCGAAAGCTGGAAGACAGCTTGCCCCAGATTTGTACGATTCTCCCGGATTCGTTTCAATACCCCGATGATACGGTTGTGCGGATCAATTACGGAGGAAAAAGTTATAAAACGGCCGGTTTTAAAGAAACACCCTGGAGAATTAAACAGTTTTTTCAGACCGATACCACCAAAAAAGGGAGCATTGAGGTGTTTTATACCAGGCAATTTCCTGAACTTGATGAAGGCCCTTTTCTGAAAGAAGAGCGCAACCTGCTGAATAACCTGGCAGAGCTGATTGCCGGACGGGCGGTGAAGAACATGTTCACCCGCTTGCATCGCGTCAATACTGAACGGCTGAAAGAACTTCAGGCGATTAATCAAACCTCAAAAATTATTGAAGAAAGCAACAATGTTGACGAAGCACTGCAGCGCATCTGTAATATTTTGCCGCAGTCGTGGCAATATCCTAAATTTACCGCCTGCCGTATCCGGTTTGAACGCAGCGAGTACATCACCTCCAATTTTGATGAAACCCCTTGGGTTCAGCAGGAAAGCCTGGTAACCGTTGACAACAAAAAGGGAAGTATCGAAATTTTTTACCTCAAACAATTTCCCGATGAACAAGAGGGACCTTTCTTGCGGGAAGAACGGGATTTGATCAAAAATATCAGCAAGTTAGTCAGTGGCTACCTGAACAGTTTTAAAGGACTCGAGATTATCAACAACAAAGGTGTGGTTGTCAGCAGCCAGCATCGGTCCGATGAATTCAGGAAATCGCTGGTTCGAACCAAGAAACCGCTGCAGCTTTACTTCAACCAGCAGTCGCTCGAAAAGTATGTGTATCTCGATATGATGAAATACAAAGTGAAGCATATTCTATTTGTCTCAACTTTGTATGATGCCTTTATGCTCGAAAGCGAAGATTCTTTTTTTGAGAAATTTCTGGGAGAAATCTACCAGTACAGTCTCTTTTCGCTTCCCCGGATTACCGGTGTTTCATCGGCTGAAGAAGCCCTCGAATTGCTGGAAACAACCAACTTTGATTTGGTCATCCTCATGGCTGGTCTCGACCGCAAGGCGCCCGTCGATTTGAGTGAGCAGATTCGGGAACAAAACAAAACGATTCCAATCTACCTGTTGCTCAATAAAAAGAGCGATCTAAAGTATTTCGAAAACCTGCTTCCAACGATCCGTTCGGTCGATCAACTTTTTGTTTGGAATGGCGATTCACTCATTCTATTTGCCATCGTCAAGTCGATTGAAGATCGGGTGAATGTCGAAAATGACACCCGGATTGGCTTGGTGAGGGTGATTCTGGTTATTGAAGATTCGCCCTTGTACTATTCCAAATACCTGCAATTTTTATATTCGATCGTGTTCGACCAGGTACAGCAAATTTTGCCTGAAGTGGAGAAAAATGAGCTGGATAAAATTGGGCGCATGCGTTCGCGCCCCAAGATCTTGCTGGCAAAGAATTATGAAGAGGCAACGGCAATTTTCAATAAATACAAGGACTTCATTTTGTGCGTCATCAGCGACATGGAGTTTGAACGTGCCGGGAAGATGGATAAAAAGGCTGGAGTAAGTTTCATTCAATACGCAAAAGCCAACATTCACAAACTGCCTGTAATTTTGCAATCCTCGGAGGTGAGTAACCGGAATTACGCCAAAAAACTGGACGCAGTATTTTTAGATAAGAACTCGGAGACTTTATTGCAAGATCTGAAGCATTTTTTGAAAAATTACCTGGGCTTCGGAAATTTTGTTTTTCTAAATGCCAAAGATGAAAAAATTGCGGTAGCGAAGTCGCTCCGGGAGTTTGAGACCCTTTTGCAGAAAATTCCGGACGAATCGTTTTATCTCCATGCGCTTGAAAATAATTTCTCGCTGTGGCTGATGGCCCGTGGTGAAATTCAACTGGCTAAGACCCTAAACCCGGTGCCGGTAAACTCGCTTGAGAATGTGGGCGAGTCGCGTAAGTTTTTTCTTGAAACCATTCATCGGTATAAAGAGGAAAAGAAGAAGGGACGAATCATGGGCTTTGACGAGACTGCCTCGCTTGATGAACGGAATATCGTGTCTTTTTGTGCCGGTTCCCTGGGGGGCAAAGGTCGTGGACTAGCCTTCATCAACGTGTTGATTTACAATTATGATTTTTCGGCTCTGGCTTCGCAAATCAATATTTCAACGCCCATTACCGTGATTGTTGGCACCAATGAGTTTCAAAATTTCATCAGCCAAAACAACTTGAACCAAGTTATCTCAGATCCACAAATTAGTTATGGCGAACTTCGGAAACGCTTTTTTGAAGCCAGCCTCACCAGTTCGCTGATGCGAAAACTTAAGATTCTGGTTAATCAGATCCATAAACCAATAGCTGTTCGTTCATCCAGCACATCTGAAGATTCCATTACCCATCCTTTTTCGGGAGTTTTCGACACTTACATTATTCCCAATTGCCGC
>SWCA01008099.1_pt1 | contig 18553 bp, 13 predicted proteins | sample 4692961 | NCBI WGS metagenome assembly SWCA01 (sample SAMN10267275, study PRJNA491770) | bioreactor metagenome | isolation source: DHS bioreactor inoculated with | place: Japan: off Shimokita Peninsula
GGTAACTTTCTCGTAGGTTGGTTTTTTGGCGTCAATGGGGTATTGTTGTTTGTAAGGTTCGCCGCTTTCAACCGACTGCATAAAATCGTCGTGGATTTTAACCGATACGTTGGCTCCGGTAACTTTTCCCTGCTCCAGTTTGGCATCAATAAACGATTCGGAATCGGGGTGTTTAACCGATACGGAAAGCATCAACGCTCCACGGCGTCCGTCTTGTGCCACTTCACGCGTCGAGTTGGAATAGCGCTCCATAAATGGAACAATACCTGTTGAAGTTAAGGCCGAATTTTTTACCGGCGAACCTTTGGGACGAATGTGCGACAAATCGTGTCCAACACCTCCGCGGCGCTTCATCAACTGCACTTGCTCCTGGTCAATCTTGAGGATTCCTCCGTAAGAGTCCGAGTTGCCTTCGTTTCCAACAACAAAACAATTGGAGAGTGATGCTATTTGGTAGTCGTTCCCAATGCCTGTCATTGGTCCTCCCTGGGGGACGATGTACTTAAAATCTTTCAGAAGCTGATAGACCTGCTCCTCGGTCATGGGGTTGTCATACTTCTTTTCAACCCTGGCAATTTCTTTAGCCAGTCGTTTATGCATATCATCTGGATTCTTTTCATAGATGTTGCCAAAAGAATCCTTCAATGCATACTTGTTGATCCATACCCTTGCCGCCAAATCATCTCCGTTGAAATAACTTAAAGTTGCCTGGTATGCTTCCTCCTGGGAATAAATTTTCCTGCCCGTTTTGGGCTCCACTGCCACGTTTTTGAAAGCCATACACCAAAAATTAAAATGCTGTTTTTGTTAACTGTTTGTAAACTTGAGCAAAAGTCAGATCCTCGTATCTCTCTTTTGCTTCATGCAATATAACATGCAAATGAAAAAAATGGAATACTATTTTTTGAAAATGCCGCTAAAGTTATCAACTAAAACTTGTTAGTACGCTTATAATAAGATAGATACGGTTTTAATAATTAAGAAAAGTTTACCAAAAAGAAAACCCGATATTAACTTGCGCGAAAAAGAGTTAACAGGATGTAAAGGCTTGTCGCTCAAACGACGGTTGTACTTTTAGAGGCGGAAAATGGTCGTTCAATTTACAGAATGTTAAAAACTTCTTCCAAAACCTGTTGTGTAGCTCCAAGGTTTTGTTCCATAAAATTGCGGCACTTTTTTGCAATTTCCAGTCGCAGTTTTTCGTCTTCCAGCAAATTATTCAACATCGGGATTAGTTCAGCGGAATCGTTTACCGAAAACGCAGCTCCTACTTCTTTCAGGTTCACGGCCTCCTGGAACTTGAGATAATTGGGACCAAAAATGACCGGGATGTTGTAAATGGCAGCTTCCAGCGTGTTGTGAATACCTACGCCAAAGCCACCGCCAATATAAGCCAGGTCGGCATATCGGTAAATACTGGAAAGGACTCCGATGGTATCGACAATCAAAACCTGCGCCTGCTGCAGGTCTTTCCCTTCAGCCTGAGAATAGCGCACAGCCTGAACCGGCAGTTGGTCCATCAAACGTCGGACGTTGTTTTCCTTCACTTCGTGTGGAGCAAAGATGATTTTGGTTTGCTGGTTTTGTTTCATAAAGTCAATCAGCAAAGCTTCGTCGGGCGCCCAGCTGCTGCCAGCCACGATAAGCTGCTGTCGGTTTTTGAACTGCTCGATTAAAGGCAGCTGTTTACTGTTTGAAGCGATTTCGGCTACTCGGTCAAAGCGGGTGTCTCCGGTTATCGTGTAGTTGTTGATGCCGATGGATGAGAGCAATTGGCCTGAAGCTTCGGTTTGAACAAAAAAGTGCGTGACTTTTTTGAGAATCCGCCGGTACCCATTTGACGGGAATCCGGTTTTGAAGAATAGCTGTTCTTTGCGGAAAATGGCTGAGACTAAGTACAGCGGGATTTGCTGTTTGTTTAACAGGTTGATGTAGTTGAACCAGAATTCGTATTTGATGAAGAATACTTTTTCGGGCTTGACCAATTGTATGAACCTGCGGGCGTTTCTGGCGGTATCAATTGGAAGGTAACAAATGTAGTCAGCTTGCTCGTAGTTCTTCCGAATTTCGTATCCGCTGGGCGAGAAGAAGCTTAACAGGATTTGGTAAGCCGGGTGATCTTTTTTGATTTGCTCAATCAGTGGTCTTCCTTGTTCAAATTCGCCAAGCGAAGCACAATGTACCCAGATGATTGGGCGTTGGTGGTTCATTTTATTTTCAAGGTAAGGGAAAATATTTTTTTGTCCTTGTATGAAAAGACGGGCTTTTTCGTTGAATAGCGCGGAAATCTGTGCAGCCAAAAGATAAAAGTGAATGGCGATTTGGTAAAGGAAATTCATAAGTGCCGGTACTACGATTTGCTTGCAAAAGTAATGAAACGAACATGAATTTTCATTCTTCATATTCACAAATAAGAAGAATTAAAATTCATCGAGAGTTCCATCGAATATGAACGAGGCAAACAAAGTGAATGAGATGAAAATAACACCTGTTCAAGGTGACTGTCAATCGCTTCAATCATTTCACCCTTTTCCATCATTTTCCTCCATCTTCTTCCATCTTTGCTCTGAGGTAGCCTTCGTCTTTTTTTAGGTTTCGCCCCATGGATGCCTCAACAGCCAGTTGGTCGCAACGTTCGTTTTCCGGAATTTCGGCATGTCCTTTCACCCAGACAAAGCGCACTTGGTGCAGCTGATAAACCCGAAGAAAACGGGTCCACAAGTCGGCGTTCTTTTTGCCTTTGAACCGTTTTTTAACCCAGCCCCAAAGCCATTTCTTTTCCACTGCATCCACCACGTATTTCGAATCGGAATAAATGGTCACCTGGCAATTGGAGAATTTCAGCGTCTCTAAGGCAACAATCACCGCGAGCAATTCCATGCGGTTGTTGGTGGTGAGGTCAAAGCCTTCGGAAAGTTCCTTGCGGTGCTGCCCTGAAAGCAGGACGACGCCATAGCCGCCGGGGCCCGGGTTGCCACGTGCAGCTCCGTCGGTGTATATGGTTACGCGGGGCGAATTTGCCATGATTCAATTCTTTTGGGGCAAAGATACAAATAGAGAAAGGGTGTCCTAGCCGGGCACCCTTTTTCTTGTGTTGTTATTTTGTTTTTCTAAAATGTCCAATCATCAGGACTGGCCATTTATTTCACAATCGTCATCTCTTCAATCAGGTTGGTGGCACCGGCAAACTTGTCGATCGTCCACAGCACAAAACGAATGTCGACATTGATACATTTCTGAAGCTCTGGCTCAAAGGCTATATCACCACTCATCGCTTCCCAGTTGCCGTCGAAGGCCACGCCAATCAGCTCGCCGTTTCCGTTAATCACCGGGCTTCCGGAGTTTCCACCGGTAATGTCGTTGTTGGTGGTGAAACAAGTATGCAGCGTTCCGTCTTTGTCGACATACTGGCCGTAATCGTTCGCGTAGTACAATTCTTTCAGTCTCGCAGGCACATCAAACTCATCGTCACCCGGGATTTCTTTTTCAATATAGCCTTTCAGCGTGGTGTAATAACTGTAGTGAACGCCATCGCGGGGCACATAGTCGCCAATCGTTCCGTAGGTCAGGCGCATGGTAGAATTGGCATCGGGGTAGAACTTGCGATCCTGCTCCATTTCCATCAGTCCAGCTACAAACAGGCGACGGCCAGTCAGCAGGTCATCTTTTGTTTCGCTCATTTTTGAGCCCAGAATCGACATCATGTCGAAGACATCCAGCGAACTTTGAAAAGCCAGATCCTTTTCCAGGGTCTTCAGTTTCGGATTGTCCAGAAAATCCTCCAAGGCGTCTCGGTTGGCAAACACGGTCTTGTCGAACATTTTCTCCGCGTAAGCCATAAAGTCACCTTTATATTTTGATCTGATTTCTTTGAAAAAATCGGGATGATACGTTGGAACCACGTTTTCCTGAAAAACACGCATCAGTGCGCCAGCAATTTTAGCATCAGTTGCTGCATTGTAATCTTTGAAAAAGTCATCCAGTTCCGCTTTCATTTGAGCCGCATTGATCTCAACCCGTTCTTTGTTGCCCTGCTTCAAGGCTTCAAAAAGGCCCTTGGCGCCATAGCTGAAGTAGAAAATCTCAGGTCCGCGTACCATGGTTTCAACCAAGTATTCGTAGGCTTGCTCGTCGCGGGTATCTTCGTAGGCCGATTCAATCAGGGCTAAGGCCTGTCCGTACTTCTCTTCGCGTGCTTCGTCTTCATTGACCCAGTTGGTAAATTCGTCTTCCAGGGCTTTCTTTTTTTCGATGACCTGCAAGGCATTCAGCCCTTTGTTTTGCCCGATGCTGTATTTGTAATAGTTGGAGCTTCGCGCATGTTTCGAGGCGTATTGAATACGTTCTTTCTGTCCCGAGCTCATGTATTCCTTCAAAATTTCGAGTTTCTTTTCGCGGGCATTAATCCGGGCTTCGTTGGTTCCACTCATGGTGTATTCAATGCCAAACGAAGATTTGTAACGGTTGGTGCTTCCGGGATATCCTAAAACCATCGCAAAATCCCCTTCTTCATAACCTTTCAGCGAAATGGGCAGGTGATGTTTGGGTTGGTAAGGAACATTGTCTTCCGCATAGCTGGCCGGTTTTCCGTCGGGGCCAGCGTAAACCCGAAATAAGGCAAAGTCGCCGGTATGGCGTGGCCACATCCAGTTGTCGGTGTCGCCGCCAAATTTGCCGATTGACTTTGGAGGGGCGCCTACTAAGCGGACATCGCGGAAGGTTTCGTATACAAACAAGTAGTATCGGTTTCCTTCAAACAGCGACTGTACCCGGGCGTCGTAATGGGTGTCGTCGGTAGCTTCTTTTTGAATTTCGAATGACTTGCGTTGAATGGCCGCATTGCGTTCGGCAAAATTCAAGTCATCTTCCAGTTCTTCAAGAAGCTGGTCGGTTACATCTTCAACGCGAACCAAAAAAGAAACCGTTTTGCCAGGATTTGGCAGTTCCTCTTCCTTTGTTTTCGCCCAAAAACCATCCTGTAAATAATCATTTTCAACCGAGCTGTGGGTTTGAATTTCATCGAACCCACAGTGGTGGTTGGTAAGCAACAGCCCTTGGGCCGATATAAGCTCTCCGGTGCATGAGCCACGATCCAGCGCAACGATGGCATCTTTCAAGCTTGAATTATTAATGGAATAAATTTCATCAGCTGATAATTCCATCCCCATCTCTTGCATCTCGCCGATATTCAACTTATGAATCAGCGACGGCAACCACATTCCCTCATCTGCTGTGGCCGAACTTTGAAAAATCAGGCTCAGCCCAACAAGCAATACAAAAATCCTCTTCATTCGATATCAGTTATTTATATTTCAAATCTTAAAGAGCGCAAAGATAGACATCTGCCGAATATGGCAAAAAGCTTTTTTCATCTCACGCTTATTTATAACTTTTCTATGAGTTGACGAAATTGGCTTTGCATTACATTTGTCTGATGTTTTTCAAGTTACATTCGACTAAAAAGGACATTCCGAAGGTAAAACGGGGCTGTGGAACAACCAGATTATCAGAAGGCTTTTGCCGGTTTTAAATTTCCCTATATTTGCAGTGAAATTTTTTAATCCAAACGAATGAATTCCAGAAAAGTCAGGGTGCGATTTGCCCCAAGTCCGACCGGGCCGCTCCACATGGGGGGTGTCCGTACAGCTTTGTTTAACTACTTGTTTGCCAAAAAACATGGCGGTGATTTTTTGCTCCGCATCGAAGATACCGACCAGGCCCGCTATGTTCAGGGTGCTGAAGAATACATTATTGAAGCACTGAGTTGGTGCGGCTTAAACCCGGTTGAAGGTCCTGGTATTGGAGGCGGTTTTGGCCCGTACCGCCAAAGCGAGCGCAAGGAAATATATCGCCAGTACGCGCAACAGCTAGTGGAGAGCGGCAACGCTTATTATGCGTTTGATACGCCCGAGGAGCTGGACCAATTGCGCGCGGCAGCCGAAGCTGAGAAGCAGGTTTTTTCGTACGATTTACATACCCGCGGAAATCTGAATAATTCGCTGAATCTTTCGGCCGCAGAAGTGGAGCAAAAGATAACGATGGGCGAACCCTGCATCATCCGGTTTAAAATGCCGGAGAACACCGATGTCATTGAAAAAGATTTAATTCGCGGTGAGGTGAAGTTCAACACCAATCAACTGGATGATAAAGTACTGTTTAAAGCTGACGGCATGCCGACTTACCATTTGGCAAACGTCGTGGACGATCACCTGATGCAAATTACACATGTGATTCGAGGGGAAGAATGGCTACCATCCATGCCGCTGCATATTTTATTGTACGAGGCATTGGGCTGGAGCGAAACCCGGCCGCAGTTCGCGCATTTGCCTTTGATTTTGAAACCTACCGGCAAAGGAAAACTGAGCAAGCGCGATGGCGATAAAATGGGTTTTCCGGTTTTCCCACTGAAATGGACTGACCCTAAAACCGGCGATGTGTCGCGTGGGTATCGCGAAGATGGCTATTTCCCCGAAGCCTTTGTGAACTTGTTGGCCTTGCTGGGCTGGAATGCAGGAACCGAGCAGGAATTCTTCACCATGGATGAGCTAATCAGTGAGTTTAGCCTGGAACGCGTGGTGAAAGCAGGCGCCCGTTTCGATCCGGAAAAAGCCAAGTGGTTCAACCGGCATTACTTTCAGCAAAAGGATGATGCTGTTTTAGCTGAAGCGTTCAGGCCTTTGCTGGCCGAAAAGGGCATTGATGCCAGCGATGAGCGTGTAGTCAAAGTGGTTGGAATCGTAAAGGAACGCTGCGAATTCGTGACTGAGTTGTGGGAGCAGAGCGATTACTTTTTTGTAGCACCGGAGAGTTATGATGACAAAACTGTAAAAAAGAAGTGGAAAGAAGATACGCCTGAGAAATTGCAGGAGATCACAGCCCTCTTCCAATCGATTGAGCAGTGGGATGCTGCAATTATTAAGGAAGCGTTTTCGAACTTCATGAATGAGAAAGGCTGGGGATTTGGCGTGGTAATGGTTCCTATTCGCCTGGCCTTGGTTGGAACCAGCGCAGGAGCCGACCTGTTCGATATTTGTGAAATCATTGGCAAAACGGAGACGATAAGTCGCATTCAAAAAGCGATAGCAAAAATAGGATAGCGAGAATCTGATTGATGATATGAATTGTATAGCCCGGGCCGAAAACCCGGGCTTTTGTTTGAGTTTAATTGGAGCGTAATGTTAAGTTTTTGTATGTTTGGACGAAAAACGTTTTTTGGTCCAAAAATATTTATTCTCTTTGCACTCAGAAATAATTCAGACAGCAAAACAAGTCATGCTAAAAACAATTAAAACGGCTAATCCACGTATTTTCCTGGGTTTCGTCTTTATCGCCTTTTTGGCACAGTTCCCGTTATATGCGCAACATTCCGAAGTGAAAGCGCTCACATTTGCAGATGTATATGATCAGATGATGGGTAATAGTCACGTACTAAAACAAGCCGAATACCACAAGAATGAGAAAGCGGCTGAGTTTCGTGCTGCAAAAGGTCTGCGAGCCCCAAAAATCAGTCTGACCGGGACTGCGGTTCAAATGTCAGATCCTTTGCACCTGGATTTAACGCCGGTGCGGGATGCGATTACTCCGCTTTATAGTGCCTTAGGCAATTATGGCAATTTTTCGGGCGTGCCCAATCCCGATCCTGCAACCAATCAAATGATGCCGATACTGCCCGACGATAGGAGTACCGCGGCAGTACGAGCCAATTTGTTGGAAGGACTGGATCACGTTAATGCCGCCGAATGGGACCAGATGATTCAAGAGAAGCGATTCGCGTCCTTGAGTGCTTCGGTGGTTTGGCCGGTGTATACCGGAGGAAAAATCAAGGTTGCCAACGAAGCAGCCCGCATTTACGAAGAAGAAGCTGGCTTGCAGAAAGAGCAGAAGCAGGCTGAACTGCTGAGCGAACTGGCAACCCGCTACTATGGCCTGGTGCTGTCGCGCGAAGCTGAGAAGGTTCGCCGGCAAGTGCTTGATGCGATGGAGAGACACCTGTATGATGCGGAGAAACTAAGTGAAGAAGGGCAGATTGCGCCCGTTGAGAAGTTGCACGCTGAAGTCGCCAAAGCCGATGCTGAACGAGAACTGAAGAAGGCGCGCCGTCAGTCCGAAATTGTCGAACGCTCGCTTCAAAATACAATGGCCATGGAGCCAGGCGATTCGATCGTGGCGGTCAACCGGCTGTTTGTTTTAAAGGAAATTGGCAAAGAAGAACAGTTTATAGAATTGGCCGAAGCAAATAGTCCTTTGTTGAAACAGATTCTCTCCAAGAAAGAATTGAGCCAGACCGGTGTTAAGCTGGAACAGAGTAATTACCTGCCATCGGTTGCTTTAAGCGGGATGTATGATATTGCCAACAAGGATCTTTCGCCCTATACTCCCGAGTGGCTGGTAGGCTTGGGATTGAAATGGACGCTGTTTGATGGTGTGGCTCGCACCCGCAAGGTACAGGCTGCCAGGTTTCGGGTTAATCAGGTAGAAGAAGCCGGGTTGAAAGCACAGGATGATATTGAAACGGTCATCCGTAAACTTCATCAACAACTGGGGATGCAATTGGAGCAGCACCAAAGCCTGACTAAGTCACTGACTTTTGCTGAAGCGTATCTGGAAAGTAAGGACATGGCTTTTCATGAAGGACTCGCGACCTCAGCCGATGTTGTGGATGCCCGATTGTTGGTTGCCCGGTTTAAGATTGAGCAATTGCAGGCCATGTATCAATATGATGTCGCTCTGGCTGCGCTTATGCAGATCTGTGGCGTGCCGGCTCAATTCAACAACTACCTCACCAGCGATTTGGTGATTACTCAAACGATTGATTAATAATTAAAGTCGCAAGCGAATCAACAAAATAACATGAAGCGACCATGTTTTGGAACACCATTAATTAACTAAGTTTTTTGGAATGAATAAGACCAGAAATTTTATCATCGGCTTGTTTTTGACAGCCTTATTGCTTTTCATCCTGTATACGACCTGGCTGATTACCCGGCCTGTTCCTGTTGAAATTCAGGGTGAAATTGAAGCAACTCAATTTCGGGTAGCCTCGAAAATTCCGGGGCGAATTGATGCCATTGCCGTTCGCAAAGGACAACAGGTGCAAAAGGGCGATTTTTTGTTTTCAATCAAAAGTCCTGAGATTGAAGCCAAACTGCAACAGGCAACAGCGGCCCGAAGTGCCGCCGAAGCTCAGAGCCTGAAGGCGCAGCATGGCGCGCAACAAGAAGATATTCAGGCCGCTTACAGCAGTTATTTGAAGGCGGAAGCTGCTGCTCGTTTGTACGAAAAGACTTTTCAACGGGTATCCAACTTGTTTGACGCCGGCGTGGTGGCGGAACAAAAGAAAGATGAAGCCGAAACCCAGATGGAGGCTTCGCGGGAAACAGCCAATGCCGCCAAAGCAATTTGGGAGAAGGCCAGAAAAGGAGCCCGAAGTGAGGATAAGGATGCGGCTGAAGCCATGGTCGCCAAAGCTGAAGGAGCAATTGCCGAAGTGGAGTCCTACCTTAGCGAAACCCGGATCAATGCTCCGGCCAGCGGCGAGATTTCCAACATCATTTCTGAAGAAGGGGAGCTTGTGCCTACCGGTTTCCCAGTGGTCACCATTCATGATTTGTCGGACAGCTGGGCAACATTTTTCATTCGGGAGGATCTAATGTCCGACATCCGAATGGCAAGTAAAATCAAAGCGACGGTTCCTGCAATAGGAAATCAGGAAGTTGTGTTTCAGGTCAATTACATCAGCCCACTGGCCGATTTTGCGACCTGGACTTCCACCAAAACCTCGGGTGGCTTCGATGTAAAATCGTTTGAGATCCACGCCGCGCCAGTCCAACCTGTTGACGGTTTACGCCCGGGGGCGAGCGTCCTAATTAATTGGAAACAATTTGAGGAGAAGTAGAACATGAGCCGGAACAAGCAAGCAGGTTATTTTTACAGGAACCCGTTTTTTAGGGTACTTTTCCGGGAAGTCGACCGGATGTGCGGTTCCTTCGTTTACCTGTTTACGACTTTATTGGGGCCTCTTTTTGCCTTTGTTTTATTACTGACCATCTTTAATGAGGGAGTCCCCCGCAACCTGTCGGTGGCCTTGGTTGATCAGGATAATTCAAACTTGTCGCGCAAAATGGGGATGTGGATCGATGCTGCTCCTGAGGCAGAGGTAAGCCTGCGCATGCCAAATCTGGCGGAGGCTTATCACCAAATGGAAACCGGCCATATTGATGCCGTTGTGCTTATTCCGAAGGAAACCGAAAAGAACATCCTGAAAGGCGTGCAGCAAGAGATTCCGGTATTTGTTAACAATGCCAACATGCTAAAAGGCGGATACCTGCAAAAAGGGATCTATAAAACGCTGGCAACATTGTCGGGAGGAATAAAAGTGCAGGTGGCTATGAAGCATGGCTTGTCAGAAAGGCAGGCCATGGAGCAGGCGCAACCTGTCAAACTGCATCAGCACATACTTTTTAACCCCTTTGGCAACTATGCTTATTTTCTGTTGACCGCATTGCTGCCTCTTATGCTGGTCGTATTTACCCTGCTCAGCACGGTGTACGCCGTTGGAACCGAAGTCAGAGATGGGAGCGGACCGGAATGGCTCGAACAATCGGAAGGAAGCCTGATTATTGGTATCGCAGGTAAGTTAACACCTTATACCTTTTTGTTTGTCTTCATTGCCATGGTGATGAACATGATTCTATTTGTGCAGATGGGAACTCCCTTGCGTGGCGAATTCCTGTTGATTGCGCTGGGCGAATTGGCTTTGATTATGGCCTATCAAATGTTGGGTGTTTTGCTGGTTGCCGTCACAAGTAATTTACGCCTGGCCTTGTCATTGGGAAGCGCTTACTCGATGATGGCGCTAACCTTCTCCGGATTAACGTTTCCACAGTTTGCGATGCCGGCCCTGGCCAATGCATTTACCTGGCTTTTCCCATTTACTTATTGGGTGAAGTTGTTTATTTCTCAGGCGCTTCGGGGAGAGGCGGTGGTTTATGGAATCGGTTTTTTAGCGATTCTACCATTGTTTATCGGATTGCCTGTCTTGTGTTTCCCTCGTTTAAAACGGATTCTTCAAAACGAAAGATTCTGGGGGAAAGTTTAGGCCAGGAGCCATTAGTGATGATTGATATGAAGAAACTATTCAAAAAATTAAGAACAGGAATTCGCATGACCGGGCAATTCTATCAGGAGGAGATGAAAGACATTCTGAAAGACCGGGGTGCCTTGCTCATTTTGTCCGGGGCAATCATCATCTACTCCTTGATTTATGCTTATGCCTACCAAACGGAGGTTGTGCGCGAAGTTGAGACGATTGTGGTTGACTTGGATCGCAGCGCCTCAAGTCGCCAGTTGATCCGCATGGTTGATGCCACTGAGGAGGTCAAAATCATTCGTTCGGTGACCAGTATGAAGGAAGCCCGCGATATCTTTTTCGAAGGCGGCCAGGTAGGCGGCATCGTCTTGATTCCATCAGGCTTTGAGAAAGACTTGTTCGGAGGAGTACAAGCCGATGTTGCAGTGTATGCTGATGGGAGTTATTTTTTAATTTACCGGCAATTGCTTGGAGCAGCGGTTAAATCGGCAGGCACTTTTTCAGCCGGCGTTGACATTAAACGACTGCTGGCCGAAGGCAAAGTGGATGAACAGGCAACGGCTGCCCGCGATCCCTTATCGGCAGACCTCCATTTCTGGTTTAATCCTTCGTCGGGCTATGGCAGTTTTATCATGCCCGGCCTGATTCTGATTATTCTGCAACAAACCCTGCTGATCGGTATTGGAATGATTGGCGGTACCAGCAAGGAAAAGAATCGTCACAGTTTCCAAGTGCCGGTAGCTTTGCAACGCGGAGGTGTCTTTCCGCTCTTGTTTGGAAAAAGTTTGAGTTACCTGACCATCTACAGTATCAATAGTGTGTTTGCCATGGTATTGCTCCATCATTGGTTCGATTACCCCAACCAGGGCAGCTACCTGGATGTAATGTCGCTCACCTTGTTGTTTTTACTTTCGGTCATTTTTATGGGAATTACAGTTTCCGTGCTTTTCAAAAACCGTGAATCGTCCATTTTACTCATGGTATTCTTATCCCCTATTGTCTTGTTTTTAAGCGGAATTAGCTGGCCGGCTGGTTCGATTCCTCCTTTGCTGTACAAAGCGGCCCATATTTTTCCATCCACCATCATGGTGCCGGCCTATCTGCGCATTCGCGATCTGGGGGTCGATTTGGCCAATGTCCGACAGGAATATTTATTGTTGCTGGGGCAAACCTGTTTTTATTTTCTTACCGCTTCATTGGCCTTGTACTTCGAAACCCGGCATAACCGCCGGGAGGCGGAAAAAGAAGCTTCTGTTTAGCCCGTTCAACAGAACCCAAACAAGTTCTTCTTGACTTCCACTGAAAGCCAGATCGAACCAAGGCTATTCAATCACCTTTTCGTCGTGACTGTTCACAAAAAGCATTGTTCCGATGTTATTAAACCCTTGGAACAATGGTGCGCCCTGGTGTTTCAGGTGGTTGCCACGGAAGCCCAGGATAACTAATCCCGCATCGGACGAGCGTTGATTGATCATTTCGCGGATGCCGATCTCCGGGTTTTCTTCCAGAAATTCAATGTTATTCAGGGTGATTGGCAAGCGCCCCCGGATAATCAGGTCCTGCAAATGAATTTTGGTCTTTTCAACTTCACCTGGTTTCGATATGTCAAAGATTTTGATTGAATTCTTTTTCCAATCCGGATGGGCATAGATAATAAAACTCAGCAAGATCATCAGATTAGAATTAGACTCATCGCTTCGTTTGAGCCACAAATGGATATCTCGACTGGTATCAATTGGTTGTCTTCCGGTTCGCAAGATTAAGACATCGAAATTGCCGGCATTGACCAGGGCGTAATTCTCGATAATTCGTTTGAGCCCTTTTTCATCGTTGATGTCATTGTCAAAAATAAGCATGTTATTCTCCAGACCTGCAATCCCGGGTAACTGCACAGCCTGGGCTATAGCGGAGGTATAGGACGGTGAAATCATGGTATCAACATAGACGTGGCTTTCAATCCTGCCAAATTGAAGAATCAGCTTGTCCAGTGTCTCTTTGGCTTGTTGGTTTGAAGATTTAGAGAAGTAACCGGGTATGAGGTGGATGTAAGTTCCAAATCCATACTTGTATGAAAGCCAATTAAGCAAACGAAAAGCTTCTTTACGCTCGAATGTTTCATCTGAAATACAGATGCAGCTTGGGCGCCATTCGGTAAATGAAGTCCGCTTCCGCGTGTTTTGAAGATAGACCTGTAAGTTTCGGTTCAACTGAAAAATGGCATTGGTGAAAATAATCTCCAGGCCTTTCCTGTCTTTGTGATAGTGATTTACCATCAAATAGATAGCCGTCATGCCTGCAAGCGAAACAAAGGCATAAAGGGCATCAATTTTGAACATGACAAACAGCGCAACCACAAAGCCCAGGAGCGAAAAATACCAGCGTGACTTAAACGAAGGACGGTAGGAAGGTGAGGAGCCGAAGTGGTTTAGAAATGAAATGAGACAAAGTGAGCCGTAAGTCACCATGAAAAACATGGAAATGATTCCGGCCACGACATTCACATTTCCGGCAGCCACAAAAATAAAAGCGATGACGATGGTTACCAGGGTCGCATTAAACGGTTCGTTGTTCTTCTTATCATTCATTCGAAGATAAGCATTGAGCCGCAAACCCGGGAAGGAGCGGTCGGTGGCCAGGGCCTGAAGCGTCCGCGGAGCTACCATAATCGAGCCAATGGCAGATGAAAGCGTGGAGGCAGCCAATCCGATCGGAATGATAATGCTTCCCCCCAAGGCGACCTTGCCCATGATCAACTGTTGCTCAACCAGGTCCGTCTCGCTGGCTGATGAAGCTAATTTCCAGGCGATAAAAAGGTAAATAATCATGCCTGAGAAAGTAGCCAGGGTAGTGCCAAGTGGAATAGATTTGGCCGGGTTTTTTAACTCACCCGAAAGCCCAACACCCGCGGTCATGCCTGTAAATGCAGGGAATATAATGGCAAAAACGATGAAAAACTGGTTCATGTTCCGCATGTCAGCCGAAAAAATGGAGAAAGTGTTATCTTCAGAATAATTGGTTGTTCCGGCAAAAAAAAGGATGAGCGCCAAAGCCAAAATACCGACGATGATGTAGAGGGTTTTCACCCCCATTGAGGCGCCTTTTTTGAGCATGAGGAACGAGAGTCCGGCCATAGCCGGAAGGCTGATGGCCTGCCGCGGAAGCGTAAAATCGTAATTGACTTGCAGGTAATGAAAGAGAAATTCGAACGATTCGGTAAACGCGATGACATAAAATGCGACGCTAATGGCCTGCGACATGTAGAGCGCAATGCCGACCGTTGCCCCGATGTTTAAGCCAAACGAACGGGAAATAATGAAATATTCGCCACCTCCTTCAACGCGTTTGTTGGTGGCAATTTCAGAAATAGCCAGTGCTGTGGGGATGGTTACCAAGTGACCCAGCAAGATGATCAATACCACACCCCAAAAACCGAGGGTGCCAACACCGTATCCAAAACGTAAAAACAAAATGGCTCCGAGGATGGTGGCCATGGCCGTGAAATACACCGGAGCAGTACCAAAATCTTTCTTGTTTGCAGACATCGTTTCGTTTCTTTTTGTGTGACAACAAAGCCGGGCCTTTTTTGATCAATTCACGTTTTTACTTGCTTTGTCTACCATAAAGGCTCGTTTATCCGTAGCACAAGATATTAAATTGAATTTAGCCCTAAGGCGGTTTTGTACGAAATATTTTCTGGTGGGCGTATCTGTCTATTTGCGATCATCACGCTAATTCGTGTTAGTTTTCCTGAAATAAAAAAAGGTCTTCCGCTGGCCAAGGTCATCGTAATTGTAAATTTCCTTGTCGGGATGCAGCTTATAGAAAGCCAGCATAGCCAAATCGCCGGCGCAAAATAACGAGTGAATGCACATCAAACTGATAAAGAAGTAAGCGAGCGGGCCTGACCAAAAGAGAATCGCTCCCAGCAGACTGACTGCCTTCACCACCCAAAACGGAGCCAGCGCCACAAACCGGAAAGTAGGGTAGTCAATTACTTTTTGATCGACCCCGGCATAAAAAATAAACTTGCTCCAGATCGCCCCAAATTGCACTTTGCCAGTTCCGCGTAGGAGAAAGGCGCCCGCATGAATCAGTTCATGCAAAACAATGAGCAAAGTAAACGCAAAGAGCACAGCGCCCGCCATCGCAATCACCGGCTGGCTGATACCTTTGGTGTACAAAACAATCGCCTTCACCAAAAGAAACAGGAAAAGGGCAATCATGCTGATTTGGTAAATTGAGTATAGCCGGATAAGTTCTTTTTCGCGGGCGATTTGCTCAAATATAAATTGTTTGATATGCAGGTGATCCACTTCAGCAAGCAGTTCAAAATCATCGCTTTCAATTAAGTCTTTTGGAGTTAACCGGTGCTTCATTCAGGATCGTTTTTCAGGATTAAATATAAGGTTTTCAGCGAAATCAGGCGGCTGATAAAAGCATAGGCAATGCCAGCCATAAGCAACAGTAAAAATCCAATGGCCCAACGATCAACATACAAAGACAGTTTGCCGGCTAAAATGGCGAACAAGGTGAAACCAATCAGTTTCAAAATGAGTAGGTAGTTGATCCGGAGTTTGAAAAGGGATGTGGCAATACCCACTTGAGCCACAGCTGTTACGAGTTGTGTGATGAGGGCGGCATAGGCCGATCCCAGCGCTTGTATGTGGGGAATCAGAACCAGGTTGAGAATGATATTGATTAACATGCCTCCAAAAGCCATCAGGTTGAGTTGCTTCAAATTTCCATTTGCAGTAAGCAAACTGCCAAAGATGTAGGTGGTGGCGATGCCCGTAAAGCCAATCATCAAAATTCCTAGAATGGGAGCCGACTGTCCGATATGTTCGTGATACAGCAGCTGCATGATTTGCTGTCCGTAAAAGTTGGCCGCCACACCAATAAGAATCGCCGGAACGATAATCAGCAAATAAGCCAGTTGCACGAGTTGAACCAGGTCATCGCGCTGCTTGATCATGCGTGCAAAGATGGGCAGCAACAAGCCGGCAAACAAAGCGCCAAACATGGCAAAGGCATCCAGCAAGCGGAAAGCCTGAGCGTAAATTCCGGCCTGCATTTTTCCAATGGGGTCGGGAAGCAGGCGCTCGAGCAAGACCGAGTCAATCCGGTTGTAGAACGACATCAACAAAATGAGCAGGGCGAAGGGGTAGCTTTGCTTCAGGATGAGCCGGATGTAGCGCAGATCGACTTGAAGGCGGATGGTTTTGGCGTAATGCAGCACCGTGATAAAAGTGATGAGTGTCGCAATAAGATAAGCCGCCGTTTGTGCGTAAACAAACCAGCCGATGGAGAAATAGCCACCAAACCAGTTGGTAAACAGCAGGATGCTGCAAAATAGAATCATCAGGCTGCGGTCGAGGACCGAGAGTAAGCTGTCGGTTCGGAACAGGTGCAAGCCGCTGATGTTGGAGCGGAGGTAGAAGGTGAAGGAGATCAGAAACTGGTTGAAAATCAGAAAAAACAACAGGTGAAACTGAACCTGATTGTATCCGATGATTGCGGCAAGAACAAGGCAAACTGCAGCATAGCCAACAGCCAGCATGAATTTCAGCCCGACAATGTTGTTCAGGTATTTATGTAGCAAATGACTGTGTCGGGCAATGTTGCGGTTGTTGAAATTGGTGATTCCCAAATCAAGCAAAATATTCAGGATCATCGAAAAGTTAAGCAGCGAAAAATACAGGCCATAGCTTTCGGCCCCTACCACATTTTGCACCGTTCGGTCAATTCCAAAGATCCAAAAGGGTTTGATTAAAAGGTTGAGAAAGAGCAGCAGGATTAGATTGGTGACAAATTTGCGTTTCAACAGTCGTTGCTTTATCCGATTAATTTGGTTAAAAATAAGCAATTTTTAGGCAGACTTTGTACATTTGGGTTGAAATCTAAGGTCGCGAACCGACGGCCTGTTCTTCACCGAATGCAGAGCGGAACATAAAAGCAGAAGTGTGACAATCGTTGGTTCTCAGTAGTTAAATAATCCGGAAATCATATGCTTATTGCGGTAAACGCGCGTTTGTTACAGAAAGGAAAACTCGAGGGAATTGGCTGGTTCACGCATGAGATGCTTTCCCGAATCACCAGAAACCACCCCGAGCACCAATTTTTGTTTTTATTTGACCGGCCGTATGCTGATGAATTCATTTTTTCGGAGAATGTGACACCGCTTGTGATTTCGCCACCTACACGCCATCCTGTGCTTTGGTATGTTTGGTTTGAATGGATGATTCCGCGCGTGCTGAAAAAGTACAATGCCGACTTGTTTCTCTCGCCTGATGGGTACTTGTCATTAAGTTCCAATGTGAAACAATTGGCGGTGATTCATGATATCAACTTCGCACATCGCCCGCAGGATCTACCTTGGCTGATGGCGAAGTACTACAATTTCTTTTTTCCAAAGTTTGCCAAACGGGCTTGCCGGATTGCTACGGTTTCCAAATATTCGAAAACAGATATCAGTCAATCCTATGGTATCAGCTCCGATCTGATCGATGTGGTTTATAATGGTGTAAACGAACGATACCAGCCAACTTCCGAAGAAGAAAAAGAAAGGACACGCCAAAAAATTACGAGTGGAAGCCCGTATTTTTTGTCCATCGGGTCCCTGCATCCGCGCAAAAATATTGACGGATTGTTGCGGGCGTATGACGAATTTCGAAATGCCGGAAACACAGAAGCCAAGCTGGTAATTGCCGGCGGCGAGTTGTTTAAAACAGCCGAAATCCGGAAGACATTGGAATGCATGCGCTTTAAAAATGAGGTGATTTTTACCGGGCGCCTTTCGGTTGAGGATTTACACCAGCTTTTGGGTGCTGCCCTGGCGCTGACCTTCGTTTCTTTCTTCGAAGGGTTTGGCATTCCGGTGCTGGAAGCAATGCGTACCGGGGTTCCGGTCATTTGCTCCAATACCAGTTCGTTGCCTGAGGTGGGTGGAGAGGCCGTGCTGTTTGTCGATCCGTTTGACGGGCGGCAAATTACCGCCGCCATGCAACGAATCGCCGACGATGAAAATCTTCGTGTGGAACTGATTGCCAAAGGACATGTGCAGCAGGGGAAATTCAGTTGGGATCGAACGGCCGCCCGATTGTGGGAAAGTATTCAGCAATGTTTAAATGCCTGAACCGGATAGTCGATGAGAAAGTTGAAAAAAGCGAGAACACCAATTCGAAAAGCTATTTTGCAAGGCTGCTTAATGGAAGGCCGCACTGAGGCTGGTTGCGACGAAGCGGGGCGGGGCTGCCTGGCCGGGCCGGTGTTTGCAGCTGCGGTGATCTTGCCTGCCGGATTCGAAAATGATTTGCTAAACGACTCTAAAAAGCTGAGCGAAAAGCAGCGTGACCAGCTGCGCCCCTTGATCGAAGAACAGGCTTTGGCTTTTGGAGTGGGTGTGGTGAGTAACCAGGAGGTGGATCAGATCAATGTGCTGAACGCTTCGTTTTTAGCCATGCACCG
>SWCA01005770.1_pt2 | contig 18537 bp, 13 predicted proteins | sample 4692961 | NCBI WGS metagenome assembly SWCA01 (sample SAMN10267275, study PRJNA491770) | bioreactor metagenome | isolation source: DHS bioreactor inoculated with | place: Japan: off Shimokita Peninsula
AATGACCTATATATCAACAGTTATGACTCAGAAAAACACTCTTCTACGTCTTATCTTTGCATTGATACTTTCGCTGACCCTATCGGCTTGCGGAACCTACATCAATCAACCGGCAAGCCCCAGAAGAGCTGCTCTCGGACCTGAAACACCGGTCAAAAAGGATCTGCTGGAGTTACCTGAACCTCAGGAAAAAATTGTGGCTGCCGTGTACAAATTCCGGGACCAAACTGGCCAGTACAAACCCTCCGAAACCGGCGCCAACTGGTCGACTGCCGTAACACAAGGAGCAACCACCATCCTGATTCGGGCACTCGAAGAATCGAATTGGTTCATTCCCATTGAGCGTGAAAACATGTCGAACCTGCTGAATGAACGCAAAATTATTCGTTCGAGCAGGGCACAGTACGAGGGAGACCAGAACAATCCATCCTTGCTACCTCCATTATTATTTGCAGGGATCATTCTGGAAGGAGGCATTGTTTCTTACGAATCCAATGTATTCACCGGAGGTGCTGGCGTGCGCTATTTTGGCGCCGATCTGTCCGGGCAGTATCGCGAAGACCGAATCAGTATTTATTTGCGTGCGGTTTCAACAGCTAACGGTAAAATTTTAAAAACAGTCTATACCACCAAATCGATTCTATCGCAGGAAGTGTCAGCTGGATTTTTTCGCTATGTGAAACTAAAACGGATTTTAGAAGCTGAAACCGGGTTTACATATAACGAACCCACCGAGATTTGTGTAACCGAAGCCATTGAAAAAGCGGTCGAAAGCTTGATCATTGAAGGCATCCGCGATAAGCTATGGGCCATGGCCAACCCGGCCGACACGCTGAACAATTCTTTGATCCGCTACGAAAAGGAAAAAGCTGAAAACCTTACCAAAGATCACGTGGGTCGCCAGTTTCAAAAAGAACGTTTCCATGGAAAGTTTAGCCTTGGATTGAAAGCGGGAGGCCTGCTCTACGACGGGGACTACACAACCGGCGATCTCCGTCCTATCGGAACTTTCAGCATCGGAAAATCACTAAGCCCACACCTCCATCTGGAGCTGGAAAATTCGGCAGCCATGGTACATGCCAGAGATTATTTTGACTTGAAAGAACTTATGTCCCAACTCAATCTGAACTACTTTTTCCTGCCGTTCGAGAGACTATCACCATATACCTATCTTGGAGCGGGAGTAGTTCACCAGTCAGGCTCGCATGATGTTGGATTGACCCAAAAACGATTCCTCCCTTATGTTGGCTTTGGGGGAGGACTTGAATACCTGTTTTCAAATAAAATGGCTGTTTCAGGAGAAGCCTACCTCAATTACATGGTCAATGATGAGTATGACAATTCGGTGAGTGGCGTATACAACGACACATTCTACGGCTTCAAAATTGGTTTAAAATATTATATCAAATAAAAAATAAACAGATGAAGAATTTCAACTATACAAGAATGGCAGTTATTTTCCTCTTGTTGCTATTAATTGGCTGTGAAGACGAAAAGATTGATATACTGCACTATGGCAGCTTGTCCGGAATTATTGTAGATGGTGAAACCTACCAGCCGATGGCAGGTGTTTTAGTGGCAACTAATCCAGCGAGCTCCTCAATAATCACCTCTGAAACAGGCGAATTTTTGTTTGATAAAATAATATCGGGCGAAGTGAGTGTTACTGCCAGAAAAAAAGAATACCTAAGTAGTACCGTTGTCGTGTCGGTTTACAACGACGAACAAACTCAAATGAACATGGTACTCCAGAAAGATGAAAAAAATTATGGCTCGGTCACAATTTATGAACCAGTTCCTGGCAACGGTGCTGTTGACCAGCAAGAGTCATTTACCATGAAATGGAAAGTTGACCAGACGAAGTCTGATATCACACTTACGTATGATGTTTTACTTTTCAAATCAAATTCAAGCACACAGCAAATCGTGGGTGAAAGTTTAACGGTGAAAGAAGTTGTTGTTGATGGCCTAGCCGCCAACACCACTTATTACTGGTATGTTGTTGCAAAGTACGATGGGAACATTGTGGCCAATGGCCCAACGTGGAGCTTTAAAACAGGATCGTTGGATTAGGATCATCTATAAAAACCAAAATTGGAGCGTATCCCCGCTATTTCCCAACGTTTGCATAGGAACGCTCGGTGGTAGTTTTAGTCATTATCTAGTTAATAGACACTTAATAAAGCATATTGGCATATTAATTTAAATCAACTAAAATGAAAAAGACAGAACTGCTTATTTATTTTTGTTTTGCCGGAGGTGCATTGTTCGCCCAGGATAATGTAAGTACGGTTACACAAATTGGAGTCGACCAATTCGCTGAAATCGTTCAGGAAGGAACAGAGAACCAAGTACTGGTCGATCAAATCTCAGAACAGCGGCAATCTGCATGGGTGCTGCAAACCGGCGAAATGGAAGACGAAAGCACCGGTACGATAATTCCCGGAGGGGAGGAAAACCGAGCGATAGTGGATCAAATCTATTCCGGAAATGGAAACCGTTCGTTTTTGCACCAGTTTGGTTCGTCTAACCAATCGTTTCAAAAACAAAATGGAAACGGCAATTCATTTAATATTGCCGGAAATTTCCCGGAGAATTTTATTTCATTGGCAGAATTACCTGATGAAATGGTGCCAACACAAGACGGAGATCTGCACTGGCTATCCCAGATTGCGCATGGAAATAATAACCAGGCCTGGATGTACCAGGCAGGAAGGGATCACGATGCTTCACAACTTTTAAATGGTAGCGAAAACCAGGTTTGGACCTCACAAAGTGGTTACACACAATCCTCTGAAATGATTATCAACGGAAATCGTAACGGCAGTCATTTCCTGGAACATGAAGAAGGTAAATTTCCCCATAACGATGAGGAAGAAGGCGATGAAGGATCTGGGGGACATCCCGGTGGCAAGGGAAATGGAAATAGCGGAAATTCGGGGGGACATAGCGGCGAAGGTGGAATGCCCGAAGTTATTCCGCCGCCTCACGACGAAGAGCATGTATTTGTGCCTACCGTTGGCGTCGCAATCAAACAAATGGGTAGTAACTCGAGAGCTGAAATGTATATTGAAGGCGACGACAACAAAGCGATAATAATACAAAGGGGCGGTGCCGGAAGTCCGGGAACTGAAAGTTCTTCGGATAACGGGACTGTGGCATGCGAAGGTGGACACTTTGTTGACCAGTATATTTATGGTGATTGGAACCGGATTTTTGCTGACCAACGGGGTACAAAGCATACCATTAATCAATATGTAGATGGAGACGACAACTTGGTTGTGCTCATGCAAAAAGGAAATGGAAGCACATCTACGCTCGATTTGATTGGAAATTCTAATGAAATAGGGGTCGACCAAAAGGGGAAAAACAATTTTTCTGATATTGACATAAACGGTGATTTTAATGGAAATTTTATTCCGGGAGATGAATTTGGCATTAAGGTAGTACAGGAAGGTAAAGGAAATAATTCCGATATTGATATTACAGGACACTATAACTTCATTGCTGTACATCAAAGTGGCGGGGCATTTTCCACTATTATTCAAAATGGGAATAACAATTCTGCGATCGTTAATCAAGAATCTTTAGAGTAATAATATTAAGCCTAATGACCCAACCTGGAACTTTAGAACCGAATCATTGGATTTGAAAAAGATTGTGAAAAAAATCTAACATGGCGTGTGTTCTCTCTGTTTCCCAAGGTTTGCAAGGGAACACACGCTGTAGCTTTAGTCGTTAGTTATTCAACGAGTATTTAATAAACTACCTGATATATTCTATAACCCAATGGTAATAAGAATTTCAAAATGGTATGGATAATTCGGACTATAAAGTGCTTTTGATTGAGCCAGTAAAAGAACGAAATAGTGTACTCACCAGCATTTTAATTGAACTCGACTTTCAGGTTATTTCAGTTAAGAATGTGGAAACTGCTCTAAAGAAAATACTGGAGCACAACCCGGATATTGTCATATGTCAGAAAGAATTGAGTGATTATTCCGGATTTCATTTCTACAACATGTTAAACAATGATTTGTTAAAAAATGAAATCCCATTTATTTTATTATCTGACCAGTTTAATAAAGATGACTTTCTGGTAGGAATGGAGCTGGGAATTGACAGTTTTCTCTTTCCTCCATTCGACCACATAAAAATCAGCAATATTCTGCTTAAACAGCTCCAAAAAAGCAACAAACGAAAAGCGAATGCTTCTACCCAGTTTCAATCCCTTTTTGAAGTCACTCCTTTTGGCATTTTTGAAGCGTGCAACAACAAAATAGTAAAAGCCAATAAATCATTTTACAAGTTGATTTATAAAACAGAAGATATAAAGACTCCTGTTCTGATATCGGGAATATTCGATTTTCACAATGAAAAAACCAATGATCTGAAATTCTTACGCTGTTTAAACGGAATTTCCAAGTATAGCTATTTTAAAGAAGTTCCTTCGCAGTTTGACCCGGATACAAAGTTCGACATTTATTTATCTTTTATTGATAACGGCATGTCTTCGCCCAAAATCATAGGGTTGGTCATTCCGGCCAACGACAATTGGGAAGAGCTCCATCCGTCGATAAAAAAAGTGCAAGGAAATTCCTCCTCGGTTTTGGACACCAAATTACGCCCGGTAAAACAGGCTGCTGACGGGAACTTTCTTTTCACAAACCGCGAGAAACAGGTGCTGAAACTCTCGGCAAAAGGCGCACCGGTGAAGCAAATAGCGAGTCATCTTGGAATTTCAGTACGTACCGTAGAAAAACACCGTTCAAACATCATCCATAAAACCAACGCAGGCAATATTACCGAAGCCGTGTTTTACGCCAATCAGAACAGTCTTCTGAAATAAATCAACATCTGTGGTTGTTCATCGGCCATCCGTTGCCTGGCGCCAGATTCTCTCCAAATCCTTCCAAACATGTCCAATCTGTTCATCACTACAGGCTCTGGCATTCAACTTACAAATAAAATCGTCTCCATTTTTCCAAAGCCCATTCTCACGAAATCGAAAGTGGTATTCCCATCACCTGAAGTTTGCTCCCCTAAGTATTCTCACTTATTCGTATGCCGGCTCACAAAAAACGTATTGCCTTGCACCGGATAGAGGCCTAGCTTTGAACTATATCTCACATGCAAAAGCTCAGAATGAAGTTTTCGACAGTTCTTAAAAAAGCGTTTATTAAATCAATTTTAAAGGATGAACTGAAATATTAGTCGAGTTGAACAACAGTTACTTTAATAAGAAATCATGAGTGTCAATCTCTTAACACATTTCGTCCACTGGTCGTTTTTCATTTTTTTGATGACCCCCACTCCCACAAAATACATGGCTCCCGATTCGTCAAAGATCGTATCCACGGTTACCGAAAATTCCATCATCGTCGATTCTTTACCTCTACCTCCACATGCTGCTACCACTGTAATTTCTAAAAACGTAAAAGGCACAACAGTACTAACAGGCAGCCAAAACAAGGTGAAAATTAATTCACGTGAAGATGCAGTTTCAGGAAAGGCAAAACCGACCATAGCAGTATACCAAGCAGGGAACAACAACAGCCTTAAAACAAACTCAGAATGAGTCTTTTGCAATTAGTGATTCCTAAACAATTAAAAATTAAAAAATGATGAAAAATCCAACTACCACCATTAAAAAAGTTTAAGCCGTATCCATTCATAAATGGCGCAGAACACGGCACTTCAAGTGTTTGGGAAACATTAATGCTGCGATTGGTGTCGCTCCCGAAAACAAATATCGTAAACGATATCTTTTAAAATCTAACCCTTCAAATACTCAAATTTTAAATTTTTTATTATGAAAAAACTAGTTTTCCTCTTTACAATGATGTTTGCCGTCTGTATGGCAATGGCACAAGTAAATGTTTCTGAAATTGAAAGCCACGGAACTGCAAACCAGGTAGCTGTTGATCAGACTAACGTAGATTCTCCAGTGCCGGGCAATACCATCTTTTCCTGGGTTGGTCAATGGGGAACAGGCAATATAGCTGAAGTTGACCAAGAGCAATCTGATAAGCATGCAAAGGTTGAAGAAATGCTGGAAGCCTATATCGATCAGCTCGGAGAGTATAATAAAGCCAAACAAATTCAAGGCCCTTCTGGAAAACAAGGTGGAACATCTGCAAAAATTCGTCAGGAAGGTGTAGGCAACGATGCTTTTCAACAACAAATTTACTATTGGAATGAAGCAGAAATATGGCAATATGGAACGGGAAATATTGCAAAACAGTCACAAGATCTCGATTTACCAGAAGATGCAACTGGAAGTGCCAACTGGGCATATGCTGAACAACACGGACAGTATAACCTTTCCGAACAGGAACAACACGGATGGTCTAACAAGGTAAGTGTCTTACAAGAAGGAGTTGGGAACAGAGCTTTTCAAACTCAGCAAAATTACTCATGGAAGAGTGATGCCACAATTAGGCAATGGGGAACCGGCAATGAATCAACACAAGACCAAAAAGGCAACTTAAATTTCGCACTGTCAGAACAATCAGGAGATTACAATTTTGCTAGTCAAACTCAGGTGTCTGATGGAGTGAGAGCAAATTCCGTTTATGATCCATTGAATGATGGAGAAGTTTTTCAATTTGGAGTTGGAAACAGAGCTATACAAATGCAGACTATCCCTTCTGAGGTTCTGGAAGATATTCTTCCCAATTTTGCAACTGCGACACAAGATGGAATAGGAAATCAATCAAGTCAAACACAATTTGGTGGCAATAATTCCAGCTCAGTTTTGCAAACTGGCAATTACAATAGCGCTGTCCTTACGCAAAGTCAGAACATTATACAACCGTAAAAGCAATTTAAAACAAGTCACTGGTCTTTAAGCAGGCAATCATACTCAATAAATGGAGTGTAGTAATCCAAACAATACCTGCCACCATCTTCCGATAAGAAAAAAGGTTAGTCCCTGCATCTTAATTTGATTTGATGGTTTAAAAGCCCCGGCCTTCGGGCCGGGGTATTGCAGGTAGAAAACCAGAAAAAATTCAAGAAACTAATCGAACGATATGACAACGAAACCATTACTTCTTATAACCGCTGCCTTGCTTTTTGTGCTTTATTCCAACGCACAGATCAACATCCAGCAAATTAATTCGTCCAAGAACGCAGGTTATCTTTCAATCCAGTCATCGCCCACTGAACGAGAAGCCAATGTGGCAAGCATATCTCAATTAGGCAACCAGAACACGGCTAAAATCAATCAATCCAAAACCGGCATTAGTCCACTGGGCAATCAAGCTTTTTCATTTCAGAATGGGAGTTCAAACAGCCTTGAGATTGACCAAAAAGGAGATGGGAACTCACTATTGAGTTTACAGCTAGGCTACCTGACCGACCTCTTTAGTCATGACAACACCAATTCCCTGGAGACAATTTTTAGTAGCGCAAACCTGTTGGGAACAAGTTCCTCAAACGGAAATCACGCGTCTGGTTCGACCAACGAGGTCGTTAGTCAGCAAGACGGAACATCAAATGCCTTAGTGAGCTTGCAAATTGGAAATGAAAACTTCATTTCGGCTGGTCAAACGGGGAAAAACAACCACCTAAGTATCACCCAATTTGGAAATAAAAACCAGGTAACTGGCTACAAGCAGAACAATAACTCCGAAGATGTCCTATTCGATACGGTTCTGCAACTGGGTGAAAACCTCCAACTAAACGCTACGAACGGAGCAACTGAGAAAGTTCTTGGAGACAGTTTCTCGCAACAGGGTTCCGACTTGTCGTTAACGCTTACCAGTAGCTTATTGTCCGCTCCTGGAGGAATAAAAGTTACCCAAAGCGGCCACGACATGCATATTGTGATTGATCAGTCCTATTTTTCGTTCCCAATGAAATAACTTTCTTCTTCACCCTTCATCTCTTTATCTTCGTGAAGATCAACAGTACGTTTAATAATCTTCATACCAGAACCTTAAATTCAGTTGCCTTGTGAGTCGCGCTGTGTGTTTCTCCTATTCTGCTACACAGTGCGCAGCCGATTATTGGTATGTCGTTACAAAAATACAATAGAAACATGGTAGCCAGTGGCTCGATATGGAGCTTCAAAGCCGGTAATAATTCGGGCAACTAAGCTTATTGAGAGACTGATTCAAAAATCAATCACTCAATAATCGTATTTTTTTGAACTATCCGGACAAAGCCTCACACTACTAAGCATTGCGTTTATGAATGCCTATTCGCAAAGATCCTATTATATATTGTTCAGCATCTTTTGACGCAGCAGAATCCCTTCTATACGTTGGATAACACCTTTTGATGCCGCCGAACGACTTTTCATCGTGGATGGATGCCTTTTCATCCACGCCCCGCACATCATCTGAACGTTATTTCGTTCCACAATAGGGGGTATAGGCTTAATAATTCAGTTCATTATGCGATGAAAGCCCGTCCCTATTAAAAGACACGAAAGCAAGTAAGCACAGCGATTTTTTCATTCAGCACATCATATTCATTCTGCATATATTTGTATTTAATCTGACAATCAACATTTAAAATCAACATTCATAAATAAACGTACTGTTTGTCAGCCTACTCAACCTTTTTAATTTTCTATTGATGATCAATAGCTTTAATCCTGTAAAGAATTTCTTGTTGGCCATTAGATTAATTGACTTTTTAAACAAAACAACATGGGTAAGAGTAAGAGATTAGCCGTCATTTTGGAAAATTGCAGGATCGGCGTACAAGACGCGGAAAGCGAAGAGGAAATCAAAACCGCGATTGCGCCGTATGGTTACACCGATGAGAAACTTCAAACGGGTTTAGCCATGTACCAGGAAACCTTTGATCTGTCTACTGTTCAGGGAAAAGAGAAACAAGATGTTCGGGAAGTAACCGACCAGTTTACCGAATAACGGGAGGCCGCGGAGGAAGCATATGAAGATATTTTCCAACTGTCTAGTGTGGCTTTCCACCAGGCAACGTCGCTGCATAATCTACTCCCTTCAGTTTTATCGTATTCTCCTTTTGATGTCTGGAGGTTTAAAGCGTAGACGATGTATAATAACATGATCAAGAACGACCAAGCGCTTGCACTGCTTGCTAATATGGGCATTACGGCCGAAACATTGCAGCAACGAAAAGATGAACTGGTTGCACTGGAGCAACTGGCAAACCTACGGAAAATAGAGGAAGGAGAGGCCCAACAGGCCACCAAAACCCGGGATGCCAAAATGGAAGAGCTGAAGGATTACTTCCGTGATTTAATAGCGATTGCGAAAATTGCATTGAAAAGTAAACCACAGCTATTGGAAAAATTGGGTGTGGCTGTTCGCTCATAAAAGTAGTGGGATTAAAAGGTGATTGCAGGAAAAAGGCATTTTAAGTTTTAAGGCAATTTCCCTGCACCTGCTAATATTTATCGCATACACATTGGCATAGCCGTTACCTTCAATAGACAACGGTTTTTTAGTTTTGAACCTCTTGTTTTTGGATTTAGAAATTTAATGGGAAGGTAATGACGTTGCATTTCTCATTTCTATGATTGCCTTAACCCACCCCGCCCTGGGGTAGGTCAATACGACAATAAATGTTTTCCAGTACTTGTTGCAATTATTTAAGCGGAATATTCTTCAAAGTTTCGATCATAAAATCCCAAAATTTTTGCACACTAGCAATGTTTACCTTTTCATCGGGCGAATGCGGAAAACGAATGGTTGGTCCAAACGAGATCATGTCCCAGTGCGGATAGGTTCCCCCTAAAATGCCACACTCCAAACCAGCATGAATTGCTTTTATTTCGGGCACTTTACCATATTTTTGCTCATAAACAGACTGCATGGTTTTCAAAATGGGTGATGCCATATTGGGCTGCCAGCCAGGATAAGCCCCTGAGAATTCCACCTTTCCACCAGCCAGACTAAATACCGCGTCAATCCGTTTAGCAAGGCTTTCTTTAGCCGAGTCAACCGAGCTACGCATCAAGCAGGCAATATCGATGGTTTTTCCCACCACATCCGATTTGACACTTGCCAGATTGGTCGAAGTTTCAACCAGCCCCGGAACCGTGTCGCTCATCCGAATTACACCATTCGGACATGCCAGAATACTCTTGGTTAACCTGATCTGGGTATCTTTATCTATCAATTCAGCAGGCAGTTGGGTTACAGCCATCGTAAGCTTCATATCGGGCTCAGTCGCTGACAATTCTGCTTTAACCGACAAAAACTCTCGATCAACAACTTGCTTCAACTCATCAGCCTTCGGGGCATCGACAGTAATTACGCCAAAAGCTTCTCGGGGAATAGCATTGCGCAAGCTGCCTCCATTAATGGATGCCAAACGGGCACCAACCTGCTGATGTGCTTCATTAAGTATTCGGAAAAAGACCTGATTCGCATTTCCACGCTGCAAAACAATGTCCATGCCCGAATGGCCGCCTTTCAATCCTGTAACGTTTAGCTCAAAAGCAACATCGCATGCAGGAACCTCTGCTTCGGAATAGGTAAAACGGATGTTTGCATCTTCGCCGCCAGCGCAGCCAACGTACAATTCGCCTTCATCTTCTGAATCTGTATTCAACAGGATTTCACCTTGCAAAACCCCTGGGTTCAATCCTTCGGCACCGTCCATGCCGGTTTCTTCGGTAGCCGTAAAAAGAACTTCGAGCGGTCCGTGCTCCAAATCATCCGAAGCCAGCACCGCCATTGCAGCGGCCACACCAATACCATTGTCGGCGCCAAGCGTTGTTCCGTTGGCCGTTACCCACTCACCATCCACAAAGGCTTCAATCGGATCCTTCGTGAAATCATGCTCTTTGTCGCTATTTTTTTGAGGCACCATATCCAGGTGTCCCTGAAGAATTACGCCTTGGCGATCTTCCATTCCAGCTGTGGCAGGTTTACGAACGATAATATTACCAGCCTCATCTTTAATGGCTTCCAGGCCCAGATCCTTTCCAAAATGATAGATAAACTCCTGAACCTGTTCTTCATGATTGGAAGGTCGGGGTATTTGTGTCAGCTGGTGAAAATTCTTCCAAAGTCTTTTTGGTTCCAATTCGACAATCTGGTGACTCATAATATGTGGTATTTATTTCGATGGACTGCTAATGAAAGTCGTCAACCCATTCGATAGTTTGATGATCTTAATTCACTAAAAATACAATTTAACGCTCACACTTGTTTTGACATATATCAGTCATTGTCAAAAAAAGCCCCGAACCAAACTCTGGCACAGGGCACGATTTTAAAGCTTATCCAGATTTTGACAGGGACTGGTAAAAGTGATTATTTCAAGCTGTTTATTCAACATCCAGTACGCTTTTTATTGCTCCCGTTTTTGGATGAAAGGCAATCCGGTAAGTTCCATCCAATAAGCTTTCGGGCAGCGGAGCAACCGTTCCGAATTGGGCAATGGTTGCCCGGGTCGCGGCTATCAAGTTCATCCCGTTCATTATTCTAATCTCAGCTTGACCGGGCACGCGGTAAAAAATGCCACTAGAGCCTCCCTCCGCGTTCAGTTTTCCTTGCGCCGAAGCCAGGTTATCCAGCTTTTTCATATCCACAACAACAGGTTTCCCACTTAAATCAGTTTTCGGAAGTACACCTTTATTTTCAGCAAAACGGAAAGCGACTTCGCCCGAAACAGAATTCTCACCCGGAATAAAATCGAAGCTGTATTCAAAAGTCTTAGTGTAGGTCTTGCCAATAAACAAGCCAACATATTCCTCTTCCAATTTGTCGAGTTCTCCCACCATCAACTCGTACGCACGTCCGTCCGGGAGCTGTACTTCGTAAGCGTTGGCCAGCGACTTAAACCGGCGTTTGCGCAACTTCGTTATAGTGTGGGCAGCTTCCTGTGCTTTCTCTTCCAGCGATTTGGTTACCAAGGCACGTCTGGCAGTAGAGTCACCAACTTCAAAAAACGGGTTCAACGACAAATCAGCAAACGGATAGTCTGGTGTTTTGGTATCTCCTAAAAAGGTTGAAACAGCAAAAGCCGCATCGCCCGGCACCGCTGCAGAATTAACTCCGGCTAATATTCCGGCCTCGGTCAGGCTAAGCATGGAGGCTGCGATGCCGGTTGATTTGTAAACCTGATCAGGATCCGCTTCGCTAAAAGTTTCAATCTGAATATCGGTGATACTCCAGCGCTCAAAATCGCCGGAAGGCGCATTTTTCAATCCAAGCATCGCTTCGGCATACTGAAAATAGGGACCGTGGAAAAATTTCTCCTGCTTCGCCTGTACATTAATCCGTATTCCCGTGCGAGGCAAACTGTAGATCACTCCTTCGGTTGACACCAAAACGGTTCCGTCATCCTTCTTTCTTTGAGCTGAAACAAGCGTTGTCGAAACCAGGAAAAGAAACATTATCAAATAGATTCTCATGTGCTTTATCTTTTAAAATTGAAGTCAAAAATAACTATACTACGATGAAACGTAAAAGGCAAAATTAGAACTTTTTCCCCCACTTCATCAAAACAATAACCTAAAACCTGGTCGTTTATTTTCTGAGCTGTAAAAAAGCTTTTCCCAGATTCTCTATGAGGTCGCTTGCAACCAATGACAATTCATCGAACTGCGTTGCCGCAAGGTCGCCAGCCAACCCATGAACAAAAACCCCAACCAAAGCAGCTTCGAGTGGCTCAAATCCCTGAGCAAGAAGACCCAAGATAATACCCGTCAAGGCATCCCCACTTCCGGCGGTGGCCATTCCGGGATTCCCAGTCGTGTTAAAAAACACCTGTCCGTCAGGCGAAGTGATTCGGGAGTGAGCTCCTTTTAACACCACAATGACCCGATATTTTTTCGAAAACGCCGACTGAACTTGCAAGCCAGTATACGAATCATCGGTTTTCCCCACCAGCCGCTCAAACTCTTTTGGATGAGGAGTTAAGATTGATTTTTCAGGCAGCAATTCCAGCCATTCTGGATGCAGGGACAGGATGTTCAAGGCATCGGCATCCAGCACCAATTTAGAAGGTGACGCTTCCAGCAAGCGGAGTAACGCTTTTCTTGAATTGGGCTTGACACCCAAGCCCGGGCCTGCCCCAACAGCAGAAAACTGCGTCAAATCTGGAAATTCGGTAAACATCAAATCCGATGCATCAATCGAACACATGGCTTCGGGAATGGCAGTTTGAATGATTTGGTAAGCCGAATGAGGAATGTGTGCTGTTAATAAACCAACTCCGGAACGCAAACAAGCCTTGGATGCCAACAAAGCTGCACCAACTTTTCCGTACGATCCTGCAATCAACAAAGCATGCCCATAGGTTCCCTTATGCGAGAATTTCTTCCGAACAGGAACTTTTTTTGCAATTTCTTCTTCGTTCAGAAAACAGAAGGGCGTTTCAGTCTTTGCAATAACGTCCGGATGCAATCCAATCGGAAGCACCCCCCACTTTCCCAACAAATCACCATGCTCGGGAAAAAAGAAACTGAGTTTGGGAAACTGAAATGTCAAGGTATAATCAGCCCGAATCACCGCAGTCAAATCGTTCTCTGAATTATCTTCTCCAAACAAACCGCTCGGAATATCAATTGCAACAACCATCGCATTGGAGTGATTGACCTTCTCTGTAATTTGAAGAGGTAAACCGTCCAATTTCCGGCTAAGGCCCGATCCAAATAAGCCGTCCACAACAACAATATCATCCAAAATCACAGGAATTGACTCCTTGCTTTCAATTCGGCTTAACTTCACTTTACCCTGTTCTTCAAGTCGGCGCCAGTTTTCAGCCGGCTCTCCTTGAAGTGTTTTTCCAAAATCGACCAGGTAAACCTCACAGAAATAGTCATGCTCAGCCATCATGCGGGCAATGGCCAGCGCATCTCCCCCATTATTTCCGGGACCTGCAAAGAAGAGGATTTTTTTTTCGTTCGAAAGATGATGAATCAGCCAGTTGACAATCTGGAGAGCCGCACGCTCCATGAGATCAATCGGAGCAATGGGTTCATTTTGAATCGTAAACTGATCAATTGCTGCTATTTGTTTCGTAGTAAAGATCTTCATAAGAATGGACTTTTGCCGAAATTACGAAAACATTGGCAAAATCCATAGACTCTCGTTCCTGGGAATTTCGATCGAAAATAGGCAAAATCGATCCATCCCAGATACTGAACAATCAATAATGCTGACATTTGCCCAACAATAGAAGCAAAAAGATGTTTATATTTGCTTCCCTCATTACAAAAATATAGAGCTATGGCTAAAGATCAGAATACCGCTTTCTTCGGACACCCGGTTGGGCTGTCTTCTTTATTCGCCACCGAAATGTGGGAAAGATTTAGTTACTATGGCATGCGGGCTTTACTCGTATTGTTTTTAACGGCTACATTTGCCAATGGCGGATTTGAAATGGCCGAACTGGACGCATTTACCATTTACGGCATTTTCACCGGACTGGTTTATGTGACTCCAATTTTGGGCGGAATGCTGGCCGACAAAGTTTTAGGACAACGAAAAACCATTTACATTGGTGGTTTGGCAATGGCTGTCGGACAGTTTATGCTTGCAGCAAGCGCCATGGCTGATGGTGGAGACCTGGAACTTCGCAAAACACTCCTGTTTTCCGGATTGGGAATCCTGATTATGGGAAATGGGTTTTTCAAACCAAATATCTCCACCATGGTGGGTGAACTATACGACAACAACGACCCCCGGAAAGATGGTGGATTCACCATCTTTTACATGGGTATCAACCTCGGAGCGTTTATTTCGCCGCTTGTTGCAGGTTACCTGGGAGAACAGATCGCATGGGAATATGGATTTATGTCGGCTGGAGTTGGAATGCTCATTGGAACAACCTGGTTTCTTATCCGCAGTCATACACTTGGATCCATTGGAATGCCTCCCGGTGTGAAAAACGGAAGGGTACGCCTGATTATTCAAGACTGGGTCAGCATCGTCATCTATGTAGTCATTTTGGTTGCACTGATTTTAGGACTTATTCTTGGATGGGGTTCGGTTTCAGAAACAGTTCGCACTTGGCTGATCCGAATTCTGGCTACCGGCGCTACCGCCTATTTGCTGTTAAGCATTTTCCGCGGCACCAATGGGAAGACAGAATGGAGCCGGGTAGCGGTGATTCTGGTGCTTGCCGTGTTCAACATCTTTTTCTGGAGTGGTTTCGAACAGGCCGGGACAACCTTTAATGTGTTTGCACGCGATAACACCCAACGAATGATTGGCAGCTGGGAGATTCCGGCCAGCTGGTTCCAAAGTGTGAATGCTATTTTCATTGTTCTTTTCGCCCCGCTTTTCAGTATTCTGTGGCTTAAACTCGATAAAAAGAAACTCAACCCCAACACCCCGATGAAATTTGCCTGGGGAATGATCATGCTAAGCCTTGGCTTTGTAGTTATGGCCATCGCCTACACTCGATCAACCTCGGGAGCGGCCGACGGAGGAATTTTGCTGGTCAGCCCTCTTTGGCTGGTGATGGTGTTCATGTTACACACCTTTGGAGAATTATGCCTGTCACCAATCGGATTATCGATGGTAACCAAACTGTCGCCTCCAAAACTCGTTTCAACCATGATGGGTGTTTGGATGGGTTCGTTTGCAGCCGGTAACTTTGTCGCCTCTCAAATGAAAGCTATTTCCATAAAACTGGAGGCAGCATTGGGTCAGGAAGTGCAGGTTTTCTGGCTTATCGCCATTCAATCGGCTATTATCGCCCTGATTTTAGTTGCGCTTTCGCCTTGGTTAAAGAAAATGATGATGGGGATCAAATAAGCAATCCCTTAAAAAAAGATACCAAAAGAACCCGGGCTTTCCAGTTCGGGTTTTTTATTTCAGAAAAATAAAAGAAAGAAAACTAGGATCACCTCAAATTCTTATGGAAAAAGTCTGAGTAACAAGTCAACTCATCTTTTGGAATTAATGTTCCGAGTACGAAACCATATTTTCATTCTTTAAACCTTAGTACCTAGCGAAGAACGTAAAAATCATAGCTTGTATTCACCTTATTTGATAAAAGTTGAATACAACAATTTATACTCCCATTGAAGAAATAAGCTGAATAAGGGGAAGGAGAGTAAATCTGTCAAGCTATTTTAGGAGAGGTCAGCTTTTTGACATTGTGAATAAAGGTCATTCCCGAAAAAAATCTCACATTCCCGAAGCGTTCTACCCTACTCCCGACTGATAATATCCCTATCCCAAAGTATTATATCTTAGGATATATCCATTCTATCCTTGGATATGGAAAGAATGAAAAAAGCGAAGGGGCCATTGCGGCCCCCTCTAATAGATATCTTGAAAAAACCAACTATTCGTTAATCGGTCGAAGTGTATCGGCACCGATCGTACCTTTTAATGTATCCAGGTAACCAGGAGACGAAACTTCCTTCAACTTAGCTTTTGCAGCTTTCAGGCGTTCAGGCAGGTTCAGCCGAACAGAAGTTTCAGCAAAGTTTTTCCTGTTGGTCACCTCTTCAATGTAGGCGACATTTTTCGTCCACTGGGCCACATCGCGCTTCTGTTTCTCAACCAGCCGCTCATTGTACCAGTCGCTATTCAAAACAGCTTCGCGGGTAAACATCGCCCGAATATCGGGATGGCTCCGGTCTTTCCCCTTGTATTTTCCATCAATCATGATGTGCACCAACGCTTTCAGCGGCGGACACAACAGATCAACTGTTCCATCACGCATATATCCCTCGGCTACCCGTTTCTGAGTCACCGACAGGTTTTCAACTGAAGCCACAAACATATCCATATCCTGCATCTCAGGCTTCAGCATGTCTTCGCTGAATACCGCATCGGGCTTACTAAAAATACGCCCCATAAAGTGGGTAACAAACTTCAGCGTGATGCGGTAACCCAGCAAGCTGGCATCAACCACTTTTCCATTGTGTTTGAAATTTTCCACTTTCTCCAAGTAGCCATGTTCAATCAAAAACTTCGGATCGCGCTCCTCAACAGTCATGCGGCACCAAATTTCGGGAATAAGCAAACTGATGTCGTGATCAACCTTATAGTTGGGCCCAACATAACCGGCAGCCGATGAAAAGCCATCATAACCAGTAAGAATGTAGGACAAGAAGGCATTATTCAGGTCAGCAGCTGGCAGCAAGGAGTTGAACGGCCCTTTGGTTAACGCTCCTTCGGAACCAAAACCTGTGGTAGAGGGCGATTTTCCGGTAATGCTACAAATAAAATCGATAAACAGCTCCGGCAATTCCTGGTAGTGAATTGGGTTGTAAACAGCCAATGGCGGAACATTGATCTCGGGTTCGGCCGGATTATTTCTACGGCCGGGCAACACTGCATTCACTGGCAGCAACACCGGCTTGTCGAGTGGTATTTTTCTGAAGATCCGGGTAGCTGCTTCAGCTACATATCGTTCTACCGGAGTAACAAGATCCGGTCGGGTTTGTAAGTAACGTGGATTTTTTGACGGTAGCCCATCCACCAATCGAGGTTCTGAGGGAACAACCAAATATTCCGGAGAATCACTTTTCAGAAAATTGTTGATCAAATCTTTTACCGGCTGGGTATATAGCTCGAAGCCAATGGCATCGTCCTTAATTTCCTGAACCTGCTCACGGGTTAGGGGTTCGAAGTTCGACAGAAACGTATTCGGGCTGGAAAGGTCTTTCTCCCCTTGCTTATCATAGCCCTTAACAACACAATCATCGGGACGCTGAAACAAACGTGACTCACAATTCTTCAGAATTTTGACACTTGGATTGGAATACTTGGGATTCAGGTTTTCCAGTTTTGATGCATCCAGTGTTACTGATGCTGAAATGTCATCTTCCATTTGTACTTTGCTCGACGGGTTGTAGTCCTGACGAAGCAAAAAGATTCGCCACGATTTATCCTGGTCGTGCCCTACGCGTAAATAATTTGACAGCAGTTTCGTGTTCCTGAATTTCAGTTCATTTCCGGGAACCCCGTTAATTCGATCAACGGAGAAATAGCTCCGCCAGTTCTCATCCCAGTCTTCGCTGTAATTTCCTTTAATTACATAAATCAACACCTTAATCCGCTGAGGGAATGAGGTAAGCCACTTGTTGTATTCGTCCGTATATTCATCTGATGGGGTGAGCAATTTAATGACCGAGCCCAACGAACGCCGACGACTTAAAATATGTCTGGATTTATGAACTGAATAGTCAGCAGGCACTTTAAAGCGTTTGGAAAAATCTTTAGACATGATTTCTTCCACCATATCCAAATCGGCATTCAGGTCCGTAACAATAACCGATCCCTGGATCATGGCATCTTTAATCGATTTCGAAATCTCCGACTTTCCGCCACCCGACACCGTACATGGTTTATGGCAGAGTGTTCCTTCAGCCAGGGTTCCAACCAAATGCCATTTAGGACCTTCGATCCGCTTTTTCATTTCCACCCGGTAACCATTCGGGTAGATGTAATATTTATATGGAAGCAGCTTAATCGTTTGTTCTTTACCTGCTTGTTCCCAGCTAATGGTCTGTTTAAGCAGATCAAAATTGGCATCTTCGGGAACATAAATCACTTGAGGATAGGTTTTATCGACCGCATAGCCTTCCTTTTTCAATTCCAGCATGTCAGCGAATAAATAGAT
>SWCA01004812.1_pt1 | contig 18529 bp, 9 predicted proteins | sample 4692961 | NCBI WGS metagenome assembly SWCA01 (sample SAMN10267275, study PRJNA491770) | bioreactor metagenome | isolation source: DHS bioreactor inoculated with | place: Japan: off Shimokita Peninsula
AACGGTCTTAAGATGTCTTTCGACACATCGCCATGTAACATACTAACCCCATTGATTCCCTGTGACAGGTTGGCCGCCAAAAAGCTCATATTGAAATGATCTTCGTATGGTGCCACTTTTCCAAGCATCACAAATTCATCCCAGTTCAGGTTGATCTTGCCCGGATAATCTTTCATGTACATGGCAAACAGATCCTGATGGAAGGAATCGTGGCCGGCTGGCACCGGTGTGTGGGTTGTAAACAAGGTCGATGCCCTTACCACTTCTTTGGCCTCGGCATAGGTGAGCTTGTCTTCAACAACCAGGTTGTGGATTCGCTCCAAACCAATCATGGCTGCGTGTCCCTCATTGCAGTGATAAATATCGGCATCGGTGTGTCCCAGCTTTTTCAAAGCGCGAATTCCGCCAAGGCCCAGTAACATTTCCTGTTTCAGCCGGTTTTCATTATCGCCTCCATACAGGTGATGCGTCACAAAACGATCGTTTTCGTTGTTGGCATCAAAGTCAGCATCGAGCAAATAAAGGCTTACCGAACCAATTTTCACCTCCCAAACCTGGGCATGAATGACGCGCCCTGGATACTCCACTTCAACGTGTACCCAATTGCCATCTGTGTCGAATGCCGGCTGAACCGGAATTTTTGAAAATTGCTGGGCTTCGTAATTGGCCATCTGGTCGCCTTGCAAGGAAATAACCTGCTTGAAATAACCGTAACGGTACAGTAATCCCACGGCTACCAAGTTAGCCTTGGAATCACTAGCCTCCTTCAGGTAGTCTCCAGCCAGTATTCCCAGACCTCCTGAGAAAATCTTCAGGCTGTCGTGCAGTCCGTATTCCATACTGAAATAAGCAATTTTGGGGCCCACCTTCTGCTCCCGCTCCTTCTGGTAGTTTTGGAAGCGTTCGTAAATTTCATCCATTTCAAGGATGAACGCTTCGTTGTGTTCCAGCTGTTTAAATCGCTGATAGCTTACTTGCTCCAGCAAAACAATGGGATTATGGGCCGATTCTTCCCATATTTCTTCATCTATTTTCGCAAATAACTCACGTGTTTCTGTATTCCAAACCCACCACAGGTTTTTGCTCAACTCTTTCAGAGGAGCTAGTTTTTCAGGAATGTTTGATTCAACAAACAATTTTTTCCAATTTGGCATATCCACAACAGGTCCTTTTATAAATCTTACACCTTCTGTATTCATCTCCGTCAAAATAAATTATATTACTATGAAAATCAGTTCACTCCCAGCATTAAATATGCTGAACTAAAAAGAGATGTAAAAGTATAAAAACTTTCATTCAAAGATTTTTACGCCTCTTCAAGATGTTCAAGATTCTGGTTAAACTTACTTTTTACTTTTTGCTCCAGTTGAAGCGGTCTTACGTTTGGTTGCAGTTTTACTCGTCTTTTTCCGGGCATGAAGATGGGCTATTTCCAACTCGTATTTTTTTAGTTTCTCGTCCTTTTCAAGCAAAGCTTTATTCAAAACAGCCAACTTAACTTCCAATTCACTTTCTGGAACAAACGTATTCAATCTTAGTTTAAAATCGCTGAAAACATTCATGTAATTAATAAATGCTTCGTAGGGACTTTCGTATGGATTGAAGTAGTTGTGTACTTCTCCGTCAGAGAAAAACTTTGTACTCATATAATAAAAATGATCGCTCACCTGAAGGTAGCTCCAGTCTTTATTTAAGGCTTCATCGCTTATTTTTGACATTCGGTCTTTCAGTTCATACACTTTATTGAAAGCTTCCTGTTGCATTTCATTTCCCAGCCAGGCTGTCAAATCACGTTCTTCATCCGCCCATGAAATGGTATTGGGCACGTTTACTGCCGATACAGGCTGAAAGTCGTCGGCAATTTCGGAAGGCGTAGCAAACCGGAAAGCCGACTGGTTAAAGACCGTATCAGGCAAATGCTCCATAAACCGGAAGATCCCGGATTCTTCGGACTGGTGCTCGCCAAAGGTTTCGTAGTCCATGAAAAGATTAATGATCTCATCTTTCTTATCTGCACTGATCCAACGGACAAACTTTTCGGTGGTCAGCGGATATTCGCTCCAGGCTTGATTAGAGAACCGGAAGGCAATGTCGTCACTCAGTTTGAAGTTGCGCATCAAAACCTTTAGCCGGGGATTTATGGCATTACAATATAAAAAGTTGGGCGATTTCCAGCCCAAAACATGTTTGGCTCCTTCGGTTAAAACAGCTTTAAACCCCATGTCGGCAACTGCCGCTCCTATTTCGTCCGAGTAGACCATCTCAGTATTTCGAAACACGGTGGGCCGCTGTCCGAAATAGTGTTTCATAGCATCACTGTGTTTATCAACCTGCTCTTTGAACAGTTCTTTGCTTTTTAAAGCCACTAGCGAGTGGGAATAAGTTTCGGCCAAAAATTCAACCTGTCCTGTTTTTGCCAGTTCCTGAAATGATTCCAACACTTCAGGAGCATACAGCTCAAACTGCTCCAGAGCTGTTCCGGTAATGGAAAAGGCGACTTTGAATTTCCCCTTATGCTTCTTAATTAACTCAAGCATCAGTTTATTCGCCGGCAAATAACAATGCTCAGCAACTTTTCTCAGAATAGTCTCATTCGCGTAGTCATCGTAATAATAGTGATCGTTGCCAATATCGAAAAAACGGTAACGACGGTAACGAAAAGGCTGATGAACTTGAAAGTATAAACAGATGGCTTTCATATCTCTTGTTTTTTAATCGATTTTTAACGCTTCATAATATACATCGCGGACATTCTTTGCCGAGTTTTTCCACTGCAGGCTGTCCACTTCCTTTTTTCCATGTTTCATAAACATATTCCACATACCAGGATAATTTAGCAGCCCGTAGATGGCGTCGGCCATGGCGTGCACATCCCAATAATCGGTCTTTACTGCGTATTTCAGAATTTCGGCAACTCCCGACTGGTTGGAGATAATGACCGGAACATTGGTCTGCATGGCTTCCAACGGAACAATTCCAAAAGGCTCGGAGACCGAGGGCATCACAAACACATCACTCATGCGAAACATATCAAAAACATCATCGCCTTTCAAAAAGCCGGTGAAGTGAAAATAGTCGGATATCTTCAGTTCGGCAGCTCGTTTCACCATGCCATTCATCATATCGCCGCTACCAGCCATCACAAAACGAACATTTTTCATCCGCTTGAGCACCAGGTTCGCGGCTTCAACAAAGTACTCGGGTCCTTTCTGCATGGTTATTCGGCCTAAAAAGGTGACAATTTTTTCTTCCACCCCCTTTTTCAATCGCACTTTTTCTTCCTGGCTGATGGGTTCGACGGCATTGTAAACCGTAGTCACCTTAGCGGGATCGATTCCATATTTTTCAATAACAATCCTCCGGGTCATATTGCTCACCGTGATGATTTTATCGGCTGCAAGCATCCCTCTTTGCTCAATGCCGAAAACTTGCGGATTGACGCTGCCGCCACTCCGGTCAAAATCAGTAGCATGAACATGAATCACCAAGGGCTTTCCGCTGGCTTCCTTCGCTGCAATTCCGGCCGGATAGGCCAACCAGTCGTGGGCATGAATCAGGTCAAACTCCTGATCTCGGGCTATGACTTCGGCTACCAACGAATATTTGTAAATTTCATGCAACAAGTCTTTTCCATACGTGCCGCTAAATTCGAGGCGCCCATCCTCATCGGTTTCTACAAAGCGGGTTTTTTGAGAATACTTTTTACTACTCAGTTTCCAAAACTCCTCTGGATCCATATAGGGCACCATCCCCGATTCAACTTCATAATAGTCAATTTTCTTTTGAAGGTCGCGAAAATGAATTTTTTTTCGGGTGATAGGCACTTCGTTGGCCCCCAATAGTCTCATGCTTGATTGATCCTCGTCACCATGAGCTTTAGGAACAACAAAGATCACTTCAACATCCTTGTATTCAGCCAAGCCCCTTGTTAAACCGTAACAAGCTGTCCCTAATCCCCCAGATATATGTGGAGGGAACTCCCAACCAAACATTAAAACTTTCATATGTATTCTATTTTAAAAAATTATTCTACAAATTTGACTGCCAACTTATTACATCGGATCAAAGCAGCGACACTCCATGCCTGCGAGATCGCTCCTTTGCCCTGGTGTGGGGGATTTCCGTTGTAGTTCTCAGGAATGGTACCGATACAATGTTCAGTCATTTCCTCTTCAAATCCTTCTATTATATTTTTAACAAACGGCAGCCCCCCTCTTTTATGAATCTTCAAATAACCATCGACAAAAAACATTAATAGCCAAGGCCAAACGGTTCCCTGGTGAAGTGTTTTGTCCCGTTCGGAAATACTTCCTGCACAAATGCCTTCATAATCGGCACTTCGGGGAGACAATGTCCTCAATCCTCTCGGAGTCAGGAGTTGTTGTTTTGCGGTACTGAGTATCTGTTTCTGCTTCTCCCGGTCAAGCGGACTGTAATCCAAGGCTGCAGCGATAACCATATTGGGTCTGACAGACCAGTCCTTGGCTCCATTTTTAACACTATCAGCTAAATAGCCGTGTTCTTCGCACCAAAATTCATTGATAAACGAATCAGCAATTTGCTTGGGCAAAGCTTCCCATTGCTTGGTGAACTCCTTATCTTGGACAGCTTCAGCCAGCTCCAGTGCAAAACAGATAGCGTTGTACCAAAGGGCATTCACTTCAACAGGCATTCCAGCCCGTTGAACAACTGGCTTGCCATTCACATACGAATCCATCCAGGTCAGCGCCAGGTTTTCGGATTCGCCTTCAATCAGGCTTCGCTCATTCATTTTTATATTGAAGCTCGTCCCCTCACGGTACGCGTTCAATATTTGCTTCATAACACCCCCGTACTTTTCCCATATGTGTTTACTGTTTTTTGCTTCATTCGTGTATTGCTGCAAGGCCCAGAAAAACCAAAGCGGTGTGTCTATATTGTTGTAAGCTGGTTGTCGTATTCCGTTAACATTGGGGAAGAGGCCATCTTTCAACTGCTTCAACTGGGTATCAACCACCGCTTCAAACAAATCGGGTTCATCCTGATCGAGCGTAAGAGCAGGCAGCGCAACAAATGTTTGCCGTGGCACGAACCCATACCAGGGAAAACCTGCAATGAGATCATGCGATCCCCCTTTCTCTACAAAGAATTGCCGCCCGGCATTCATCAGGTAACTCATAAATGTATCACGCGGTGGTCGTTTATTGAGCTCTCGTGTGAACTTTGCTTTTAACGCATTGGGACCTGCTTCGTTGATCGAAGCTGAAAACACGATACTTTCACCTTTTTTTATCGGCAACTCAAAATACCCCGGAACAAACAAATCTTCCCGATAATCATAGCCCCTGTTTTTCTCTTTCAGGTATTCGATATTGTTGTACCAATCAGGCACGGCAATAAATTCGACTGGTTTAGAAAACTGCATGTGCAAAAACGGATAGCCTTCATACAGTTTCATTTTTATTCCATTGGATACTTTCTTGTATTTCGTATTGGCATACAGGTTTGCTTTACTCAAGCCATGCACACTTCTAAAAGCCAAAAACGGCTTAAAGCGCAAAACGGTAGGCGAATTGGCTTCTATCAGCGTGTAGCGGGTGAGCACCTGCTGTTCATTCTCAACCAATATGCGCTCCTTAGTCAGCACAACTCCCCCGACACGAAAGGTTGTCGTTGGAATCCGATCAACTTCAAAATCGCGAATGTACTTATGTCCTTTGGGTTCATAAAAATCACCTTCGTATTTATGGATCCCTAAATTAAATTGGGCTCCATGCTGAATGACCGTCTCGTCAAAAGAGGACAGCAACACATGTTTGTCGCCATCCAGTTCATCGAGCTGGCAGACTAACAAACCATGATACTTTCGGGTATTGCATCCGGAAATCGTGGTACTAATGTATGAACCTGCCCGGTTTGACCGGAGAACTTCCCGTGAAAGGGAGTATTCCAGATTAACTAAACGACTTTTATCAAATTTTAAGTAGCTCATAGTTCCAGACGTTGGGCTTAATCAAATTAGTAAATTAAATTTATAAACAACAGGTGATCAGATCGGGATGGCAATTCTGTACAAATGTACGGAAAGAAATCCGTTCATATTTTGCTTCCTTGCTGATAACCATTCAATTCAAGTTCAAAGTGTTTCTTTTCAATTCCTAAATTAAGAAAAGGAAAAGTTTTCAATAAATTATTGATCTCTTTTAAGTTGTATAACAGAAAATTCTCATACGCTTTGGACGTTTTTTGATAAGGACGATGCTCCATTGCCTTAACAATTTTCAGTACCTGACCAGTCAACCTCAGACTTTCTTCTGCAATCATTTTCGAGCTGAACTTCTGCCAAATATGGTCAACGGCTTGCTCACTAATGTGCAACATGTCAGGCGCATAAAAACGATAGTCGCGTAGTTCGTCCATCACAATTTCGTACGATGGAAAGTAGGCGCATTGCTCTTCGCCGAAGCCTGTAATCAACCGATCAACAGCCAGCAATAAGCTTGCTTTGCTCAGCTGATTCTCAACGGCACCATCTTTCCAATGACGTATTGGGCTGACCGTGAAGAGGATCTTTAACTTTGGGTTAAATCTCCAAAGCGCCAAAATTAGCTCCCGGTACTCTTCCACAATCTCGCCAGGTGTCAACCGAAGACGTTTAAACTCAGTAGCCGGCAGCTTGTGACAGTTTGAAACGATTTGCCCGGTTCTTTTCAATTCGAAAATCCAGGCCGTACCCAGCGATAGGATTAAAAACTCGCTTTCCTTTAAATGCTTTGCCGAACGACTCAACTGCTCATTGATTCCGTCCAATGTCTGCTGCTGGTTGGTCGATGAAAACCGACTGTGATGGTCGAAGCTGTGCCAAACGCCATCGTGTTCAACTAAATCAGCCTGAGTATACGTTTTTCCATCCATGAGCAAACGCAGGCTTTTGGCAATCGACTGTGGATTATACAAAGTCCCAAAGGGGTTCAAATCAACCTGAAACTTTAGCTGCAGCATCCGCTGACCAATATTTTCGGCAAAGCACGAACCAACCAGCATCAATTTTGACTGATGGTCGATCTTCCACCCCAAATCCTTTATGCTTACTGCTGTATAGTATTGATTCATTTATCTTACGCGTTTAAAAGCTTCCTTTTTCAGAACGATCGCAGTTCGGGCCGGCAAGTACAGATGCAGGTAGTGCTGACTAGTTAAACCAGCTGATGGCCTTGTATAGTAGGTCATACGCTTATCAATCCGCTCTTGTCCCCCAAAGCGTTCCTCATCAGTATTAAAAAGAATTTTGAACTTGGAAGGTTCAATCGGAATCCCATAATCTGTAAATGATTGTGTCGGATTGAAATTAAACACCACCAGGAATTGGCCCCGCTGATAACTCAGCACCTTATCGCCGTTATTGTCGTAGCGCCAAATTACTTCGGGGCTTTCCAGCAAACCGACCTGCCGAATCCACTGCATCATTTGCTGGTCGAAATCCGATAATAAGTGGTACCGTAACTCCTTGTTGTCGGCCAAGCTCCAAATACGCCGGGCATGTTTGTACGACCAATTATTTCCCAGTCGCGGAAAGTCGATCCACTCGGGGTGTCCAAATTCATTGCCCATAAAGTTGAGATACGCGCCGCCAGCACAGGTTACCGTAGCCAGCCGGATCATTTTGTGCAACGCCATTCCGCGTTCAACCAGCAGGTTAGGCTGGTCTTTGCGCATGCTAAAGTACATTTCCTTATCAATCAGCCTGAATATAATTGTTTTGTCACCCACCAGCGCCTGATCATGCGATTCGGCATAGCTCACCACTTTTTCATCCAGCCGCTTCGAGGTCAGTTCATGAAATATCTGTCCCATATCCCAGTTATCGTCCGGAATCTCCTTAATCAACTTAATCCAGAAATCGGGCACGCCCATGGCCATTCGGTAATCAAAACCATATCCTCCCTCGTCAATTGGAGTGGCCAGTCCAGGCATACCACTCACCTCTTCGGCAATGGAGATGGCATTGGGATCCACTTCGTGGATGAGTTTGTTGGCCAGGCAGAAATAGCTGACAGCTTCCTGATCCACACCGTCATCGTAATAATCGGCATATTTCGTAAACGCTTTCCCTAATCCATGATCGAAGTAAAGCATACTGGTCACGCCGTCGAAACGATAACCATCAAACTTAAAATCTTCCAGCCAATAGCGGATATTAGATAGCAAAAAATGCAACACTTCGTTCTTTCCATAATTGAAGCAATAAGAATCCCAGGCTGGATGCTCTCCTTTTGGACCCGAATGAAAAAACTGATACCGGGTGCCGTCGTAATTTCCCAGTCCCTCAACTTCGTTCTTCACTGCATGAGAATGAACCAAGTCGATAATGACCGCGAGTCCCATCCCATGAGCCTCATCAATGAGCTGCTTCAATTCTTCGGGTGTTCCAAAACGCGATGAAGGCGCAAAAAAGCTCGACACATGATATCCGAAACTTCCGTAGTAGGGATGTTCCGGAATAGCCATAAGCTGCACCGTGTTGTAGCCGGCCGCCTTGATGCGCGGCAAAATCTGCTCCCGAAATTCATTATAGGTATGCACCCGCTCTTCTTCGCCGGCCATTCCAATATGACTTTCGTAGATCAGCGGCGCTTCTTCGGCCCGTCTATAGTTTGGGTGCTTCCATTCAAAGTCTTTCTCCTGAATCCACACCTGCGCATTGAAAAGCTTGCTCTCTTGATCCTGAACCACGCGCTTGCACCAGGCTGGAATTCGTTTACCACTGCCGCCACTCCAATGCATAGAAAAGGCATAGAGCTGTCCGTGCTCGAGTTTATCTTCGGGCAGAAACAATTCCCAGCGCCCGTCGCCAATCGACTGCAGGAGATAGTCTTCCCGTTCCTGCCAGTCGTTAAACTCGCCAATCATATAGATTTGGGTTGCGTTGGGTGCCCAATCGCGAATGACCCAACCTTTGCTGATTTTGTGCAAGCCAAACCAATGATGTCCACTTGCGAAATCTTTTAACGAGCCTTGTTGTGTAAGTTCCAGCTCTTTCGCTTTGGCTTGATTTATTCGATCGATAATAATCGGTGCATGAGGTTCCAGATACCGATCGTTTTGTACTAATTGTGGTAATTCCATAGGTGAATGCTTTCCCTAAAGATATGAAAATGCCCGATAGAATGCCACCAATTCCGGTTTAAATCAACAATAATTCACACCACATCACATTTGACAAAAATTAACCAAAACATATTATTGAACAGCTGTTGAAATTTCGTCAAAAACTTTATTCCGCTTATCTTATCATGCACAACCTGAAATTAAATTGAGATGAAAAAACTATTCAAAGTCATTCTCTATTTCCTTCTGATCGTCTTGGGAATTATTCTGATTGCCACCCTCGTTTTTAATGCTTACTACGCCACATTAAACAAGCGGGCAAAAAAGGAGCTTCAGGAAGTCCCGCGATTAATCGTTGGCGAACTCCAGTTTAGGGATCTAAACAAAAACGGTAAGCTGGACCCTTACGAAGATCGCCGCCAACCTGTCGATGTTCGGGTTGAAGATGTCCTTTCGCGAATGACTTTGGACGAAAAAGTCGGGTTGATGTGGCAGCCACCCATTGGCGTTGGCGACCAAGGAGAGCTTCAGAGTAAACCCGGAATACTAAGCTCAGTTTCCACCTATGATGCCATCATTCATAAAAAGCTCAACCACTTCAATCTGTTTACTGTTCCGGCAACCAAAGCCCTGGCCAACTGGTCGAACAACTTGCAGCAACTGGCAGAACAAACACGCTTGGGTATTCCGGTCAGCATCAGCACCGACCCCCGGCACGGGATTTCCAACTTTATTGGAATGGGCTTACTTGGCGGCAATTGGTCCCGCTGGCCTGAACCCATTGGATTGGCTGCCATCGGCGACTCGTCGTTGGTGGTTGAGTTTGGACAAATCGCCCGACAGGAGTACCGTGCGGTGGGTATCCACACAGCGCTTCATCCGATGGCCGATTTGGCAACCGACCCGCGTTGGGCCCGAATCAACGGGACTTTTGGCGAAGATGCCAAGCTCTCGGCAAGACTGACCGCAGCGTATATCCATGGATTTCAGGGCGACAAGCTTGATACAAACAGTGTGGCCTGTATGACCAAACACTGGCCCGGCGGAGGCCCGCAAGAAAAAGGTGAAGATGCTCATTTTCATTATGGGAAAAACCAGGTTTACCCGGGCAATAATTTCGCCTACCACCTCATTCCTTTTGAAGCCGCCCTTAAAGCCAATACTGCGATGATAATGCCTTATTATGGAATTGCTGTTGACCAGACCAGCGAAAATGTCGGCATGAGCTTCAACAAGGAAATCATTACCAAATTGCTGCGCGAAGAATATGGCTACGACGGCGTTGTTTGCTCCGACTGGGGCATTATTGAAGGTTTCTCGTTTCTAGGCTACGAACTGGTGGAAGCTAAAAACTGGGGCGTTGAAAAACTGACGGTTGACGAACGAATTGCCAAAGTGATTGATGCCGGGGTGGATCAGCTGGGCGGAAACATGCACACCCGGCAGCTGCTTCGGCTTGTTCGGAAAGGAGTGGTTTCGGAGGATCGAATCAACCAATCGGCTCGACGCTTGCTACGGGTGAAATTTGAACTGGGTTTGTTTGATAATCCTTTTGTCGACCCGGAGCAGGCTGTTGAAATTGTCAATCAAAAGAAATTCCAGGAGAAGGGAAAACTGGCCCAGCGAAAATCAATCGTACTGCTAAAAAATCAGTTGAATGGAGGAGGCGGAAAAGTCCTTCCATTGACGAAAGGAATAAAAATCTATACCGAAAACATTAATCCCGAATTAGCGTCAAACTATGCCACTGTGGTCAATCAACCCGAGGAGGCCGACTTCGCCATACTCCGGCTCAACACGCCGTTTGAGGAACGAACTGATGATTTTATCGAGCGGATGTTTCACCAAGGCGATTTAAATTTTCCGGAGGCTGAACTTTCGCGACTGCTCAACATCATGCGAAAAAAACCAACCATCATTTGCATGTACCTGGACCGTCCGGCTGTGATTCCCGAAATCAGCAAGCAAAGCAGCGGGCTGCTGGCTGATTTTGGCGCTGAAGATGACGCGGTGCTGGATATTATTTTTGGAGACTTTAAGCCACACGCCAAACTTCCCTTCGAACTTCCTTCGTCTATGGAAGCTGTAGAAGCCCAGAAAGAAGATATGCCCTACGATTCGAAAGACCCCTTGTATCCATTTGGATTTGGCCTGACTTACGGCGAATAGGTGAACCAACTCGCCTCCACTTTTCTCCGGTGCTCATGTACAAACGTACCCGTCAAACTGCCGGCGGGGGTTCGTAATCAAACAATCATGGCTCCACTCCATGCCGGCGAAGTCTTTTTTAAATAATCAAAGCTCCACTTCTCGCTGGGGAAGCCATCATTAATTAATGACGACTCTGGCTTATTACTTTAGCTCATCAATGTCTGACCCATCCTGACCGTCTCTTTTCAAGCTACGCTTTGCGCACAGCTATTGAGGCCGTTTGGCTTTAACCAACGGATCAGGGAAGCGATACAGATAACGGCTTTAGCCGCATCAGTGAATGGGGCTCAAGACCCGAAAAACAGCACAGCATGCGGTGCGCTGGATTAATCCAACGGCAATACAAGAGCTTGTGCTCAATTCACCGATCGATGAGGCGGGATACTTGAGCCTACCAATAACTCGGGGTGACCTGTTTCCAAATCACCCCGGCTCTATTTTCTACCAATACCTGAATGAATTCAGGCTGTTCTATGTTCAAACCAGGTCGAAGCGATCGAGATTCATGACTTTGTTCCAGGCCGCCACAAAGTCGCGCACAAACTTTTCCTGAGAGTCGCTGGATCCATATACTTCAGCCAAAGCACGAAGCTCTGAATTCGACCCAAAAATGAGGTCAGCACGGGTACCCATCCACTTTTTCTCGCCAGTTGCACGATCGCTGCCCTCAAAGAGCTCTTCTTCCTCCGACGTTGCTTTCCAGGTTGTTCTCAAATCAAGCAGGTTCATAAAAAAGTCGTTGGTGAGCGCCTCCGGACGTTGGGTGAACACGCCGTGTTGTGACTGATCGTAGTTGGTATTCAGCACGCGCATCCCGCCAAGGAGAACCGTCATTTCGGGAGGCGTAAGGGTCAGCAATTGCGCCCGGTCAACCAATAACTCTTCAGCCGAGGCGCTTATATTGTCGCGCTTCTTCAGGTAATTGCGGAACCCGTCTGCATTCGGCTCCAATGGAGCAAACGCTTCAACATCGGTTTTTTCTTGCGAAGCATCGGTTCGTCCAGGAGTGAAAGGCACGGTGAGCTCAAAACCGGTATTCTCTGCTGCCTGCTCAACTCCCGCACAACCGCCAAGAACAATCAAATCGGCCAACGAAACCCGCTTACTGCCCGATTGAGCACCGTTAAACGCTTTTTGAACGGCCTCCAATTTCTCCAGCACCTGAGCCAGTTGAGCCGGATTGTTGACTTCCCAATTTTTCTGAGGAGCCAAACGAATCCGTGCACCATTCGCACCACCACGCTTATCCGAGCCACGGAAGGTGGAAGCGGAAGCCCAAGCCGTCGTGACCAATTGGGATACAGACAAGCCCGACTCGAGAATCTGCTTTTTCAGGGAAGTGATATCCTGTTCATCAATCATGTCGTGGTCAACAGCTGGCACCGGATCTTGCCAGATCAGCTCTTCCTGAGGAACCTCCGGCCCCAAATAACGGGCAATCGGTCCCATATCGCGATGGGTTAATTTAAACCATGCACGGGCAAAGGCGTCGGCAAACTCATCCGGATGTTCATAAAAATGTCGTGATATTTTTTCGTAGGCCGGATCAACCCGTAAAGCCACGTCGGTAGTTAGCATAAATGGAGCGTGACGTTTCTCCGGGTTGTGTGCATCGGGAATGCTGTTGGCACCAGCTTGTCCTCTGGGTTTCCACTGGTGTGCTCCGGCGGGACTCTTGGTCAGCTCCCACTCGTAATCAAAAAGGTTTTCAAAGAAGTTGTTGCTCCACTTCGTTGGCGTTTTTGTCCAGGCGCCCTCCAAACCGCTGGTAATGGTATGTTCTCCATGCCCAGTGCCGAACGTATTTTTCCATCCAAGGCCTTGCTCTTCCATGCTTGCGCCAGCAGGCTCCGGCCCTACATATTTGAGCGGATCGGCCGCACCGTGTGTTTTACCAAAAGTATGTCCTCCGGCAATCAGCGCAACGGTTTCATAATCATTCATCGCCATACGGCCGAAAGTCTCACGAATGTCTTTTGCTGCAGCCAGCGGATCAGGATTGCCATTCGGGCCTTCCGGGTTCACATAAATCAGTCCCATATGAGTGGCGCCAAGCGGGTTTTCAAGCTGATCGCCGGCTAGTCGTTCCTTGTTTCCCAACCATTCGCCCTCAGACCCCCAATAGATATCCTCTTCGGGTTCCCAAATATCTTCGCGTCCACCCCCAAAACCAAATGTCTTTAACCCCATCGACTCCAACGCGCAATTCCCGGCCAGGATCATGAGATCCGCCCAGGAAATCTGCTTGCCATATTTCTGCTTGACCGGCCAGAGCAATAGGCGCGCCTTGTCCAGGTTGGCATTGTCGGGCCAACTGTTGAGCGGCGCAAAACGCTGCGAGCCGGATCCCCCACCTCCCCGACCATCGGCAATACGGTAGGTTCCTGCGCTGTGCCATGCCATTCGAATAAAGAATGGCCCGTAGTGCCCATAATCGGCCGGCCACCAGTCCTGAGAATCGGTCATCAGATCGAAAAGATCTTTCTTGACAGCAGCCAGATCGAGTTTCTTAAACTCTCTGGCATAATTGAAATCCTCGCCCATTGGGTTGGACATAGAGGAGTGCTGACGAAGGATGCTCAAATTCAACTGATTTGGCCACCAATCGCGGTTTGATCTGCCACTGCCAGCCGTCTTTTTCACTGCTCCTCCCATAAATGGGCATCTGCTTGATTCATTAACATCCCAAACCTTGCCATCTCCCGGAGTACTTGAATGTGTGTCGTTTTTCATTTTGGATTAATTTTTCTTGTTATGAGTTACAATTTACGAAAATCCCTGCTGCAATTTTTATTCGAAGTTTCTATCTTGATATAGAGAAAACCTATGACTCAAAATTCAGTTCCGACTAGGATCATTGGCTTATTCCTGCCTCTCGGTGACAGACACCGGAGACTCAGCCAGTCGAGAAATCGGTTAAGTCTCAAACTTCAAAAACATGGAAATCAAGGAATTGTTTAATCAACTGGCCTGTCGGACAACAGCAAACCTGATGGGATAGTTTTAGCGAAGGTCTCCAAAAAGGGAGTTGCCAACTGCAGTCAAATCACGGTTGCCACTTGACATCCAATGAAACCTTCGAAGAAAATGTGTGGCAAGCAAGCTGATCGCAGTCCACAGCGCGCACCAACAAAGAAAGCCGCTCCGGGAATATCTCCCAAAACGGCTTTCGTCATATCAACCTTAAACTCTATTTTATCATAGATGGATTACTTCATCGTAGGCCGCTGCTGCAGCTTCCATAATCGCTTCACTCATGGTTGGGTGAGGGTGAATGGATTTGATCAGTTCGTGCCCGGTAATTTCCAACTTTTTAGCTACCACCAGTTCGGCAATCATCTCGGTCACGTTTCCTCCAATCATGTGGGCTCCGAGCAGCTCTCCGTATTTGGCATCGAAAATCAGCTTCACAAAACCATCTTTCTGCCCGGCAGCACTTGCTTTACCACTAGCTGAATACGGGAACTTTCCGACTTTAATATCGTAACCGGCTTCCTTGGCTTTCTTCTCAGTCAGACCTACCGACGATACTTCGGGGCTGGTATAGGTACACCCCGGAATGTTGCCGTAGTCAACCGGATCAGGATTTTTGCCGGCAATCTTCTCCACACAAGTAATTCCTTCGGCAGACGCCACGTGTGCCAATGCCGGACCATGAACGATATCTCCAATGGCGTAAACTCCTTCCACATTAGTCCGGTAAAAATCATCGACCTTAATTTTACCGTTTTCCAGTTCCACGCCCAGCTCTTCCAACCCAATATTTTCAATATTGGGCGCAATCCCAACAGCCGACAAAACGATTTCTGCTTCGATGGTTTCTTCTCCTTTTTTGGTTTTCACCACCACCTTGCATAACTTGCCTTTCGTATCAACCGACTCAACCGACGCGTTGGTCATTACTTTCATTTTATCTTTTTTGAAGGAGCGCTCCAGGGTTTTGGCTACTTCCTCGTCTTCGTTGGGAACCAACGTTGGCATATATTCCACCAAAGTCACTTCTGTACCGATGGCATGATAGAAGTTGGCAAACTCACTGCCAATAGCACCCGATCCAACCACCACCATCGACTTGGGTTGCTTGCCGAGAGTCATGGCTTCACGGTATCCAATAATTTTCTTTCCATCCTGCTCCAGGTTCGGTAATTGACGCGAACGCGCTCCGGTGGCTATAATAATATGCTTGGCAGTAACCGTTGTTTTCTTGCCTTTTTCATCTTCAACCTCAACCGTTCCTTTGGATTTCAATCGCCCATAACCGTTGATAACTTCAATCTTATTCTTTTTAAAAAGAAACTGAACCCCCTTGCTCATTCCTCCTGCCACTTCGCGACTACGTTTAACCATGGCCTGGAAGTCGGCCTTTACTTCACCCGAAATACTGACGCCATAATCGGCAGCATGCTTGGCGTAGTCAAAAGCCTGCATGCTCTTCAGCAATGACTTAGTTGGGATACATCCCCAGTTGAGACACACGCCACCAATATTTTCTTTTTCAACAACTCCTACCTTAAAACCTAATTGGGAAGCCCGGATTGCAGCGACATAACCGCCAGGACCACTTCCTATAACTAATACATCGTAACTCATAATGATTGATTAACTGAATTTGATTGATCGCTTTAAAAAACAGTTTAAGTTGCAAAAAGTTTTCCAAAGTAGCGAATACCAGCCAGCACATTTACAAGCCGAGGCCCAAAGACAAAGCCGGCCCCAAAGGGAACCGGCTTTGTCTTTATGATTGTCCGCTTGCGTACGTATTTGTTCTGTCGCGGCTGTCAATTATTATCATTCATCGTCATTTTATTGTCACTAATCGTATCAAAACAACTCAATGACCACCCAACGACAATTGAATGACTTTTTAATGTTAATGACATTTGGAAATCTTACGGATATTCATTTTTTCTTTTTTTGGCCTGCAGCTCGTCATTCAATGGAGCGATGAAGGACACATCGTATCGATTGCCTTGTTAATTCAATAGCTCAGCTAATTTATCATGCAATTCCTGTCCGCGCAGGTTTTTAGCAATGATGACTCCTTGCGGGTCGAGCAGCACAGAATGAGGGATGGAATTCACCCCATACATTTGGGCCACTTCGTTTTGCCAGTACTTCAAATCAGATACCTGAGTCCATGCCAACTGATCGTCTTCAATCGCCTTCAGCCAGGCCGCTTTATCGCGATCAAGTGAAATACCAAGGATGTCGAAGCCTTTATCTTTAAAACTATTGTAAGCGCTGACAATATTTGGATTTTCCTGACGGCAGGGGCCACACCAGGCCGCCCAGAAGTCGAGCAACAGATATTTCCCCTGAAATGAAGCCAGGCTAACGGGGTTGCCTTCTGGGTCATTCATTGTAAATTCAGGAGCCTTGGTGCCAATGGCAGTCCGTCCTTTTTGCTCTACAAACTCTTTTAACTGCCGGGTGTACACCGATGAGTCGAGCTCCGCCGGAAACAAATCAACCAGCTCTTTCAATTCGGAGTACTCCAATTGCTGGGCCAGCTGCGTGAGTGTAATAAATGGAGCAACAATGGAATTGCTGTGTTCTTTCACAAAGTTTTTAGCGTAAACCTGCATGTTTTGGTTAGTTGCTTCCGCATCAATGCGAATCCGATCCATTTCATCCTGGTTCCCGGAAGCTGCTGCCGCTGAGTACTGTTGCTGATATTCGTTAACCTTCTCATTCATCAGCTGCACTTCGTCCAGGTACTCATTAAACGTATCGGTCAAAGGCGAACCTGTCACTTTGGTGCTACGCAAGCTGTCCTTGTTCGCCAGTACCTCTATTTTGGTGTTTTCAAGGAAGAACTGGGCAAAATACTCGCGGTCGCCCAGGCGCAAGTAATGCAGTTCAGGAACCGTGATGCTTCCTTCAAATTTGAACTTCCCTTCGACCAAGTCGGTTGTGTCGGTAGTCACTGCCTGGCCATTTTCGGCTTTCACCAAATAGACAATGGCCGAATCAAGCCCGGCAACCGTGCCGCTAACCTGATACTTTGCTGAATTGCTTTGGCAGCCAGCAATGAAAAGCAACACAAGAACGAATAAACCTAAATTTCTCATTTGTTAGTTTTTTTTGATTGATAATAGTTTTCCAATAATTCGCGAGCAGCGACAAATGAACTCATCTCCTGCTCAAGTACCTTCTGTTCAAAGGCTGCCGTTATATCTTTTAAGTCGTTATTCTGGTAAAAATCAGACTTTAAGCGGTCGTTAATTGTTTCATACATCCAGTACCTCGATTGCTCATTTCGTCGGTGCTGAAAATAACCATTTTTTTTCACTAATTCGACGTACTCCTCAATGGTGCCCCAAATTTTGTCGATGCCAATATGATGAAAGGCGGAACAAGTCAGCACTTTAGGCGTCCATCCCGAATCGGTTGGTGGAAACAGGTGCAAAGCATTGAGATACTGCACACGGGCCATCTCCGCTTTTTCAATGTTATTGCCATCAGCTTTATTGATGGTGATGGCATCAGCCATTTCCATAATGCCGCGCTTGATGCCTTGCAGCTCATCGCCGGCACCAGCCAGCATGAGCAACAAAAAGAAATCGACCATCGAATGAACCATTGTTTCGCTTTGGCCCACACCAACAGTTTCAATAAAGATGGTATCAAAGCCTGCGGCTTCACAAAGCACAATGGTTTCGCGGGTCTTTCGGGCCACCCCCCCCAACGAGCCTGCTGAGGGCGAAGGTCGGATGTAGGCATTTGCGTCGGAGGATAATTCTTCCATGCGGGTTTTATCACCCAGAATACTTCCCCTGGAGCGCTCGCTGCTGGGATCGATCGCCAATACCGCCAGCTTTCCGCCGCGTCGGGTAATAAACTTACCCATCGATTCGATAAACGTACTTTTGCCTACTCCTGGCACGCCGGTAATGCCAATACGCAACGACTTTCCGCTGTAAGGCAGGCATCGGGTGATGATTTCACTGGCAATCTCCTGGTGTTCCTTTTTCGAACTTTCAACCAAGGTTACAGCCTGACTAAGCGTACTAATATTGCCGGCTAAAACACCCTCCACATAGGCGTCGGCTGTCATCGTTTTCTTGCGCTTATGTTTCAGAAAACGCCGGATCGAATCCTCATTAAACGTCTCTGGCTTATCGATCCCCTTATTGACATTCAGCCCTTTATATTGGCCATCATTTTCGATATGATGGTAATCGTGATCTGCTATCATGTAAAAAAATTTATACGAAGGTAAAACATACCT
>SWCA01008846.1_pt1 | contig 18529 bp, 17 predicted proteins | sample 4692961 | NCBI WGS metagenome assembly SWCA01 (sample SAMN10267275, study PRJNA491770) | bioreactor metagenome | isolation source: DHS bioreactor inoculated with | place: Japan: off Shimokita Peninsula
AAGTTGCCTTCCAATGGTTTTTTAGCAAAAATATTGGCGATCTTTATGCAGGCTCCGGAAATATGGGCGTTGGACACACATGAACCTATGTTTAGCAATCCTCGGGAATCAAATTCACCACTGTACTGTTCGTATAGTGTTTTTCCTTCTTCATCACGGTATTCACCAATGGACATTGCCCCGCATCCAGTGGCCACCACTATGTAGTTTCTTTCCAGGAATTCTTTTGCCATCTCCGCAACTTCTTTCCCACCATTAGGGTAGTTTGAACATCCCACAATGGCTATTACACCCGGTATATCTCCCAATACAAGTGGTGCACCTACTCTTCTTATTTCCACATCTTGTACTGGGCCTCGGCCAGCGCGGATGTTGAATTTTTCGTCCTTGGCTAATTTTTCACCCGCCTTGGCTAACATGGACATGAGGGGAAGGTCCCGTTCACATTCCTGTTCACATCTACCGCAGGAATAACATACATCGTTAAGGTATAGTTCTTCAAAATTAGAGAAGTTACCGGTTCCTGCTGCCACCACTGCCTCCATCATTGGTTTGTTGTTGGGACAAACCCGGTTACACCAGCCACACTCCGTACATTCCAGTGCTAACTTTTGTACTTCTTCCAGTTCTGGTAATAATTTGAGTTTTTCCCGTTCTGGTGCTAGAATCTTGGCAACTTTAACTGAAACCTCACCCACCTTTTCAGGGTCTAGTATGAGGGCACCTTCGATCTCTTTGTTTAATAATTTGGATACAATTAAATCGGGATCCTTATCAGTCATATCTGGCAGACCCAGACACATCTTGTCGGTGGTGGCAATTACTGCTGTATTTTTCCTTTGGGCTTCTTCCAGTACATCAGTCCGAATACACTGTTCATCCACTATGATCACATCAGCAACCCCACTGCGGATAAATTTTAGCTGCCTAGACAAAGGACCTACTACCTTAGCCCGGTCATTGTATCTGGAAATATCAATTGCTGCACAACAGATACCGCAAACCTCTAAATCCTCTTCTTGACCGGTTTCATCAAGGTAATCCATTATACTGGCACCTGGGACAACGTTATGACCTATGCACAGTACAACTGGTTTTGAAGAGTCAATGGTACCCACACCCATCTCAACCAGGGGGGCATCTCCATCTCCTTTAGGCATGTTCAGGGCCACGATCTGAGCTATATCCCCAACTTCCCTTGCCAGATCATCCATAACACCTGAATGGAGTGATTTAGATTCAAAGTCAAGGCTATTTCCTTCTTGACCAGTGTGACAGGCAGATAACAGATGAGATAATTGTTCCTCCACATAACCCATAACATCCTTCAAATCACCGAGATTTTCAGGTTTTTGACCTATTATAGTTCGGGTAATGGGGGCTTCAATATCTATGTTAAAGCCCAAATCAAGGGGATAATCTTCACCCAGTTCTTCAATAAGATGGTTGATCATGTGCCTGGCATGACCAGCATGGGCCGCAGTACCAATGTTACATGCTAAAAGAACAATACGCGCTTGCTGAGTTGCAGAATCAATCCCACAAGCCCCTTTCTTGTTCAAAAGGTCACATTTTCCGAATGTACAAAGACAACACATGTCACAGAATGGTGCATAGAATGGCTCATATCTACTAAGCAGTTTCATGTCCCATGATCTTAGATCTGTGACGTGGGGTTTTGGAGTTGGCCCCATAGGAGTCTTTTCTTCGGATACTTCAGCAGATACTGCTCCCTCTTTTTCAACTATTTCGCCTATGGAGATTTTTAGATCCTTCTTTTTCCAAAAATCATCCTTGAAATCTTTTGGTTTAGACTTTGGTTTAGGTGCCACAACAATCACCGAATTATTAATGATTTATAATGATATTTTTTCATTACTGATTAGAACATATATAGTTTGTGCATAGTCAATTCCATTTTAAAAACAGTTCGTAATATCATCAATAATGACTCTTAAAAAATCAGTTTTTCACATTATATTTATCAGTGCTTTCAGTCATGAAATTATCAATTATCAGAAGTTATATATAAATCTAAGGCCATCCCGGGAAGATGATATAAAACCATTTGAAAAAAAAAACGTTTACCATGGAACTTCTCTAGTTAAAAAAAAGTATGGTAATAAAATAAACAACCGAGGAGTTATTCCCCCAGTTATATTTGAAAATTAGACCTTGGGTTCCAATCTTTTTATCATAAACGCCATGAACCCCACAATTGCGGGGAACAGGAATAAATACATGATTAAAAGCAGTATAGGTGGGACAACTCCCCCCATTACTGTAGAAGCAGCAATGATCATAATCATGAATATAACTGGACCCAATATGGCTACGAACATGTAGATCATGGTGAAGGAGTTGAGCTTCTGGGCGTAATCCTTCAATTTCATTCTCATTTCGTAGGCAGTGTCATCGGCAATTACACTTAGTGTTTTGGCCAGATCTCCTCCACTGGATAGAGTTCGTGTGATCTGATATATGGCCCGGGTTAAGCCCTCAGAGTTAATTCTCTCACTCATATCCACCAATGCCTTTTCAGTGGTTTCCCCATATTTTATTTCCTCCAAAGCTCTGGCAAATTCCTCAGACAACGGACCGTAACCAGACATTGCCACCGAGCGCATACTATCATGTAAACCTATGCCTGCCCTTAATTCTGTGGCCATTTGTCTTAGGGCAAATGGTAGTTCTCGTGATGCGGCTGTTGAACGACCACCTGTTTTGATTTTAGGCATGTACACAATGAACATGGTCATGAGTAAAATGATAATACCGAACACCAATCCGATCTCGATACCAAAGCCCAGTACCACGATGACTGTGAAAACCACTGCAAATGAAAGAAACCCAATGATTAAGATGAGTTTTGGATCCAGACCTTTTTTCTCCTCTTCTTTAAGGAGTTCTTCCAGAGAAGCTTTGCGTACTGCTGCTTTTTGAGCTTTGTCTTCATCTTCCGGTTTTTCTTTCCGCTCGTACTTCTGGTCAATTAGGTCTCGGAAAATCTCAATTTCATCCTTTTCCATCCCCATCTTTTTAATAACCTTACGAGGTGACTTGGATGCGGATTCAGGCGGTTCAAATATGTTTGAATCAGTTTTTGATCCCCTTCCTATTTTAGGCCTGGAGATTTTAGGCCTTTCAGCCCCCCTAATCTTTTCAACAGGCTTTTGAACTCCTTCACCGACCTTTTGAACCCCACCACCTACTTTTTGACTGGAGTTAACCGTTAAATCCCCTATACGGTTGAAGACCTTTTTAATACCGCCAAAGACCATTTATCTCACCAAAACCATTTTTTTATATCCATAATTTACAGCTAAATCTTTCATTGGTTAAAATTAATTTTATTAAAGTATTCTATCTAACATTTCATCAGGATCTTTATAGTAACTATTAATGCATCGCCCCACTTCTTCAATGGAACGCATGTTATTATCCGCCAAATACTCTAAAACCAGCCTTCTTTTTTCTATTTCCTCTTCCAGTTCAGTTATGCCCACACCCCTCATTTCTGCCATATCCCTCAGGGTCTGACTGGCGATTCCCACATATTCCACTTTATCAGTGATGTTATTCCATTCAAATACGCGGTTTAACTGGACGTTGCCTTCTTCCATCCCCACCACTTCCGCAACTTCAGTTATACGCCTTAAGGATCCTCCTTCAGCACGGTACATCCGGTTCTGCATGATAATGAAATCAAGGGCTGGGATCATGATGTTAGGTACGTTCATGGGAGGGTTAACCAAACGGGTGATTGTTTCCCGGGCAGTGTTAGAGTGGAGGGTCCCCATACCTGAGTGTCCAGTGTTTAATGCTGTGAAAAGTGTTATGGCTTCTGAACCACGAACCTCTCCCACAATTACTCGGTCTGGCCTCTGACGGAGTGAATTTTTAACTAGAGTATCCATGTCGAGTTCACCCTTCCCTTCAATGTTAGGAGGCCTGGTTTCCATACGCAGAACGTGAGAGTGAGGTAACTGCAATTCTAAGGTATCTTCAATGGTTATAATACGTTCCCGGGGAGGTACAAACGCGGCGATGGTGTTCATTGTGGTGGTTTTACCAGAACCAGTACCCCCTGCGATTATAGCATTACAGGGTTTTACACCCATACCATCGGTACACAACCATAGGAACCCCGCCAGATGGGAGGACATGGTTTTGAAGTTAATTAAATCTACCACAGTGAGTGGGTCTTTTCTGAATTTCCTGATGGTGAGGGTGGGTCCATCTGCAGAAACCGGTGGGAGGGTGGCGTTAACCCTTGAACCATCCTTCAGACGGGCGTCCAGTATTGGTGTTTGCTGGTCAATACGACGGTTCACCTGTCGAGCGATAACATCGATTATACCCCGGATATCATCATCAGAATCAAAAACAACATTGGTAACCATCATCCCTATCTTACGATGGTAAACAAATACATTACTATTAGTGCCTATAACCATGATCTCCTCAAGATCATCATCCTTGATCATGGGATCCAGTTTCCCGTATCCTAACATCACTTGAGAAATCTGGGTGGCCAGCCTTTCCACATCCCGAACTCCACGAGTCCTTAGGAATTGCTTAACCTCCCCTATAAATGATTCTTCATCAATATTAAATTCTTCGCCCTGGGAAACAGCTACTTCCACCAGTTTCTCCCTAACTTCGTTGAAAATCGTTTCTTCTTTTCCAGAAAAGTGAGGTACGCTCACATTATACTTTGGAATCAGCCCTTCCTCTACAATCTCCGCCTTCAACCCATCAGAAGCTTTTTTAACCTTTTTAACCTTTTTAGGCGGTTTTTTCATTATTTTATCTAAGGTGAATTCTTCTTCTTCATCTTCTTTCTGAACCCCTTCTAGCACTGAAGATACTGTATTCTCTTTATTTTCAAGAGGTATTTCATTCTCTTCTTGTTCTTCAACGAAATCTTCATCCTCATCTTCTTCAGAACCAAATTCTCCCAGAAGATCCTTCAGTATTTCCTTGCGTTTGTCCTTCATTTTCTCACGATTTACAAGTGGGTTATTGGTTATAGACAATATGACTCAACATGATTAAATTATTCCATTATTATTAGATTAGCTTAATATTATTTATATAAAGTATCGAATATTTAAGTATATGGACATAAAGTGCAGATGCAACCAAGAATGTGTAAAAAAACCGCCTGTGGTCTTAGAGAAAATTGAATATTTTTATTATCCCTGTGATAACTGCCCAGAACGGAATTTTAAAAAATTCAAACCATTTCTTGAGCAGATAGAACCCCATGAAAAAATAGGTGGAAATTGGGGAAGATGCACCTGTGGTCGTCGACATCTGGACATGGTGGTGGCCCATATCCTGACTATCATGCAAAAAGAAGGATTGAAAGATGAAAAAACCAGCCTGCGGGATGTTTGTGTTCCACTAATAACACCCGCCTACCCCCTTCAAACTGTACCTTACCTTTCCAGAGATACCCTAGTAATATTATCTCCGGATGTTAACCATCAATGCGCAACCAGGATAATAAATGAAGTTCCCGAAGTTAAAGGGGTGCTTAAAGGAAATATCCGAGACACAGTTGGATTGAAAGACAGCGAATTACCTTCAAATGAATATGAACTATTAGCTGGCTGTGATATGCGCTGCGACTTGGTACAGACCCCTGATGGTCCGCTCTGCATCTACAAACATCAGGGCGAAATTCACATAGAATTCCCCAAACCAGTGTCGCCTAAAATTTCCGCATTAATTAGGGTAATGGCTAAATATAAAAATCCGAAAATATTAGATTGTACCTGTGGTCCCGGTACACTGGGGATAGCTGCCCTTAAAAACGGAGCTTCAAAAGTGGTTTTCAATGATCTATGGCACCCTGCTGCATGTACCACCGCCCTTAACCTGGAAGTTAATGGTTTCCCAGTAAAACTATCCAACCTTGAAAAAGGTTTGGTTGCCCATGGAGAATCTTGGGATGTGTACTGTCTGGATGTGAAGGAACTTGGAACTATTTTAAGAGAAAAATTTGATATCTGTATTGTGGATACCTTTCCGGGAGTAGATACCACCATCTTTACTGATGCTGTGCAAAACCTTTGCAGTGAAATTGTGATTATATGAATTAATTATTTGACATATTTACCTTAATAATTTACACCTTTTAGGAATTTACACATTTTAGACATATATCATTTAATTTCAGACCATCCCTGCATATATCACAATTGCTGAAACAATTAAAACCCCCATAAGGTTGGATTTGTTAATATCAAGGTAATGGGGGAGCAATCCCAGGGCAATGGAAGTTATGTAGGTCAAAATCACGAAAAATAGATTTGACTGCTCCATCACTGCAAAAAGTACCACCAAAAAACTCATAAAAACAATTACCACCCATGAAAGTTTTTCATAGTTAATTTTTTCCATGGAATGACTAAACCAGTCCCCTAATTTTATACATAACACCAGAGAGATTGATACTGCAGTTAAAGATGCAAATATCATGATTAAAAGGTGGTTGAAGTCAAGTCCCTGCAGTAACTGGTTCACGTAGACTGCGATTCCACTACGGGGGTTGCCAATTAAGTAAATGGCTATCAGGGAAAAAAGTGCATCAGATACATTAACCCCACTCATGGCCACCAAAAATCCCTCCCTTTCACTTCCACTGTCTGAAGAACCACTTAACTCCTGGGCCAGTAAACTCCCCTGTGCCGGACCCATTCCGGGTAAAAATCCCAGAATGCTCCCTGCAATTCCTCCCGCAAATATCCCACGGATAATATCCTCGTTGATTTCAAGATGATGGTCCTTGTTCTGAGGAGGCAAATACGAATTCTGAGATAGACTATGTAAGAGGGTGCTTACCCCGAAAAGACCTGAAAATAAACATAAAAGAGAAACACTGGAAGATAATGGAGAATTAAGGGCAACCCAACCCATTATTCCTGAAAAAATAAATAGAACCGAAGACCATATTACGGAGTTTAAATCCCTGCTGAGACGTATTAACATGTAAACCACAGTTAAAGATAGGATAATCCAGATATATGGCTTTAAAAATCCATATATGAAGGGTAACCCCACCATAAAGATGGGTAATAGGAGGATGGTGGTGATCATAGCCCCAAAACCTCCCAATGAAACCAGTCGTATGGCTTCTTTCCCCCTTCCCTGGAGCAAAAGGTGGTGCCCAGGCATTATGGAAAGGACTGTTCCTTCTTCAGGCACACCCAGAAACATGGATGGGACAAATTCCAGTAAAGCATGGGATATTGACATGGAAAGGAGGAAAACTGCCAGTACTTCGGGAGAATATGAATACAGCAGAAAGGGTGATGCTGAGAAGACAAATGCCCCTACGGTGTTTACGTGAATTCCAGGGATTAAACCAGTAACCACACCACAGAAAACTCCTATTATACATGCCAATACAATGTCAAACAATGCTTTGCCTCCCTTAAACAGTTATTAATATTAATTTTGTAGAGACATTTTTTAATATTAATTATAAAAATAGTATTAATATATTTATCTAAAAATATCAAAATCCATAACCGGACCTATTAAATCTAAAAAATAAACTTCGAAAAAAGATAATTAACAAAAAATGAGTATGAAAAAAGCCTTAAATATAAAATAGGGAAATATTAGGAAATATTCCCAATTACATTAAACGACGTATGTCCACTACTTCTACACTGGCAACATCATCGATCTGACCAAAGATTTCCTCGGCTTTTTCAGTTCCACCTTCACCATCATCAACAACAACTATCACGTTGAGGGCTACCAGACCAAAAGCAATTGGTTCTTCCTCAATTTTATGTAGTTCTGTTCCTTCTGGTATTGATTGAGAAACTTTTTCTTTAATCTGAGCTAGATCGACTTCCGGGCTTTCTGGCATTAATTTTATGGTTGCAACAACTTCTCCCATCTTAATTCCTCCATTATTAATTTAAGTCCCATGGTTTAAATTACATGGTATGTGAAATGTAATTAACTTACATAATTTTTACTTTGATATTAATCTGACTTACCTAGCAATTTTACATATGAAACATCCTATTTCCAATAAAATGGATTTTAATAGGTAATCCTAAACCAATTACACCACTAATCTATCAGTTTACAGTAAAATCAGATTTTTTTAAGATTAATGAAGATTTATTTAAAGGATATATGCATATTTTAACAGCACATACATATTTTAAGGATATTTAAGGATTTTAAAGTCCTTTAAAGTCCTAGGTAATTATGGGCCTTTAAATCCACATTTACACTGGTAAAGATGGCCGAATGTTCGGCATTTCTGGCAGCGGTATAATATTTCTTCGCATTCAGGACATTCAAATTTAACATAGGTTTCTACAGGGGATATTTCTTGTTTACAGGATGTACATTCTATTTTATTCATTTAATCTCCTCCGATGAACGTTTTTATAGAGCTTCGCCCTTTTAATACAGCCATAACCCTCTCCGGGTGTTTGCCATTAACAACATAAGCGCTGGTTTTGTATTTAAGTAAAAGCTCAGCAAAGCTCTCATCTAGTGATGTTTCACCAAAATTTAGAAGTTTTTTTGCACTAATTTCCTTGATGAATTGGGCGCCATCTAGGGATGGTCTATGTGTGTATATACCATCTACATCCGTGCTTATTAATAGTTTCGCATCAAGTAAATGTGATAAATATAATGAAATGGAATCAGAGGTAACCCTCCAAGAGTGCTCCAGTGGATCCAGATACTCCAATAGGAATGATGGGATCAGAACTGGTAATTTCCCCCTATTAAAAACTTTTTTAGCCTCTTCTAAGGACCTAACAGGTTCTGCTCCTTTAACCTTGTCTGCCAGGAGCATGCCCAATATATCCATGCACAGGATGGCGGTTTTGTGACTGGTATTAGGGGAAAAATCCAGTTTTTCATGGTACTGACGGATACAGTTGGCCATATCTCCCCCTCCACATATGATTAGGACATCTTCACCCACCAGTTCCTGGGCCAAATTGATTGCATAATCCGGGAATAGACTCCCCCCTATCTTAACCACCCATTCCATATCTTGATTCTCCTTCACATAGTAAATGTTATAATCTATATCTCAATAATCTAATTTCCCAACATATTGCAGTCTCATTTAAGCATGTCGTACTTATTTAAGCAATTTAAGATCCTGAGTAATTTTATCAATCTTTTCATCCTTTTCCGGACCAAGACCAAGACCAGTTACGGTGGATGGTGGGATTTCAGTGTGGCCCGCATCCCTTACCAGGAAACTGGGAATTCCGGCAGCTTTCACCAGCTCGTAAACTTCGAATAATTCTTCCTGGCTTTTAACCTGAACAACTACCTTTTTACCGCCTTCTAATTCCCATTCCCTTATAACTCGTTCATCTGCCTTTTTATAGGCTCCTAAACAGGCATGACATGCCTGGGCAGCTAATTTACCCTTGCTCATTTTCAGATCTGCTCTCATTACAATAACTTGTTTCATTTTCTTCCACCAAATCAAAAGAATTAATCAGTGCCCCCATGGCAATATTAACTGACTAGATAAATATGTAAGTCAATTTTTCAATTATAAATTATTTACCCCTAATCAATTTTAATGTAATTAATTTGTTAATGAAATCATACATCTTTATATTTTGTGTCTACTGATTGGTAACTATTTTTTATCCTGACAGGGCAAACACATACTATTAAACTTAAAAACGCTTCATGAACAATTTAAAGAGAAAATAAATCACTTATAATCTTTTAAAAATAGTAAAAAATGGGAAAATGTTTTGAATCATGGATTTAGTGCCCAGTTATTGAATCTTAAAACTATCTATTATTAAATTGAAGTTAGATTGTTGTCTGTCAAAGTCAGCGGTTGGTGCACTGCATACAATATAGTAACGGTTGCTGGAATCTTGCATGGCGATAATACGTTCCTTTTTAGCAACTCCAGAGGTAGTGCTTATGGAGTAGACCATGTCTTTAGCAGAGACCCCATTTATGGTTCTATCGGTTTCGGATAGGACTTGACCCCCAACTGCCTGGATTTGTGTTTTAAGAGATGCAGTTGCCACTGCCAGCGAGCCCGTTGTTGGAATTTGCTGGAAGAATACCAGGGTCTGGTAGTTATTATTCTGTATGTTCTCAGGGTCCACTACCACTGCCAGGACTTCAGAACTGCCCTCCACAGTTAAACTCAGCTTGTCGGGTGAAACTTCATTCCAACCAGTAGGATAGTGGAAACTGATCCCATTACTATCATATGTTTTATAACTATTGGTGGTGCATCCAGATGCGAAAGCAACCACTACAACAATACTTAAAATTAAAAGAGCATATTTTTTCAACTTAATTCCCCCTTAATATTATTATATCAATTATTATTGCTAATTTTTTATAATTGATATAAATAATTTACTATTTTATCCTTCCGATTTTCCATAAGGGGTTTTATAATCAAGTGGTTATTCTTCAAATGTTTATTTCATCCAGTAATCTATTTCTAACAAAAATAAAATAATAATTAAATGAGTAAAATCACCGTCTGAGTAGTCTTTTCCCTACCCTTTCAGAATCAACTGAATAAACTTCCATTCCAGGAATGATAACTCGCACCACTGGAATCTGGATCTCCGGACGGGTAAGATCAGTGTAGAGAACATTATCAAACCCACATTTCTCCAGAAGTTCCAGGGAAGTTTCAATATCGTCTTTGAATGATTTTTGAGACTTGTTCTCTATATCTGAGAGGGTTATTGTGCCCTGTGATTCTCCGAACCAGTGCCGGTTGATTCTCTTCATGCGTTCATATCCGGCCTTGCGCATGAAAACTGCCCGAGTGGTGTCTTCGCGTGTACCGTGGATCTGGGTAGCTCTACTTTGAGCAACCTCAGTTAGGGCCCTGAGGGCAGCAACTTCCGGGTCGAGGTGGGTTCCCACCCCTAATGTTAGGAGTGCTGGGTCTTTTAGAACAGTATCATCTGAAACTGCAGCCATGGTGGTTATTTCCACATCAGCAGTTAAATCAACCAGTTTAACTTCCACCCCTGCCTTGCGGAATTTGGATAGAACATCCCTTATCAGGGGGTTTTCGGTGTCGGTGCAGTCCACTTCCATCTTGGGCTGGCGTGTGGCCTCAAAAATGCTCCAGGCATCCCTTTCCACCACCTCAGTTATACCATGGAAAACTGCCTCTTCCAGCACATTACCTGATGCCAGACCATTGGTACTGGATTTGAAAAGAGAAATTCCATTGGTTGACTGGTAGGGATGGTAGACTGCGTTGGCCGGTACCAGACATTCAGTATCATTACCCGCATCAATTGCCTTCACCCAGTCGATATCAATTTTAGCTGTGTCTCTGGATTTAGCAGGTAATATTAGTGATAACGGATCAATACATTCATCCATTTCCTGTAAAGATCCACAGATTATTTTTTCATCATCTGATTCCTGTTTTTCAGCAGAGTATCTTTCAAATGCTTCCATCATGGCCGAAGCCTTGGCCTGTGGTTTAGTAGCACCTTTACCTGCGTAAATACTTACCGCACCTTCTGCAGCCCCTGGCCGGATAGCAGAATACACCGGTATTCCAATACGGTCCAGGTGAGTTATTTCCGCTATTCTGGTAACTCCTGCCACAGAAAGTTTTCCCTCCACTTTTTCTATGGTCTCCTGAGGGTCACGGCAACGGTGGGTGCCTCCAAAGTATTTTACGGGAACTTCTTTAAACATGTGAATCATTTGTGATTTTGAAACTGTGAATTTATTATTCTAAAGATATATGATAAATTCGTAAGGAATCAGTAGAAATACTGCAAGATGTATGGATAGGCCATCATTATAAATGCTATTCCAATGGTAACGATCCATATAACCGGGTTCCATTTTAAAACTTTCGCCCCGTCTAACATAGCAACCGGGAGCAAGTTGAAAAAGGCTAAAAAACTGTTGATCATAAAGCCAAGGCTACAGATTAGTGTTAGTAGGGTTGAGGCCGATACAAATTGGATTAAAACAAAGAATATAGCTGCCAGAGCTATGTTAGTTAATGGTCCGGCAATGGATATCTTTCCATTTTCTTCCTTAGAGATATACTCCCCGTGAATGTACACTGCACCGGGTGCGGCAAATACAAATCCAAGGGCAGCTGTTACCATGGCCAGAACTAAACCTTCAACCCATAGGCGGTATTCGGCATAAAAACCGTACTTAATCGCCATAAATTTGTGAGCCAGTTCGTGGAATACGAATCCAAATCCCACTGCCACCAGTGTGACGGGGATAAGTGAAATGAAGTCTCCCTGGTTAATACCCCGGAATACATAAGCAAAAACCCCGGCAATAACCAACATGGAGATTAATATATCCCTAATCTCATGGGTTGTGAAGTTAACCATAATATATTAAAGAACTTCTCTTCATTTATAAATGATTTCATCCATTCATAAATGATTTCTAAAACCCAATCCAAAGATTCTTTTTATCATTAAATAATTATGAATGCTTAAATAGAATTTAACCCATTTGAAAAAATATTATTTTGTAATTCAATTAATGTTTTTTTATGCCCTGAAACAGGTTAGGATTTTAGTAATTATTTTTCAGTGAATCTTCACTTTGATATTCATATCATACATAATAACAAATAATTTCAAACAATCAATACTATTAAATGAATATATGAATAATCCAACTTACAAAGTCCATGCTAAAATTGGGAGATAAGTTTTTTATGGAAGCCCAGTGTGAATATTGTCAGGTTTTCGGTGGTTATGGTCAGCTAATCTGGCAGACCATCCACTGGAATATATATCTTGCACCAAGCCAACGTTATCTGGGAACCTGTGTGGTGGCCCTTAAAAGGCATTGCCAGGATCTTTCCCAGGTTAACCATGATGAATGGATTGATTTTTCAAGGGTGGTACGGAAACTGGAACTGGCACTGGAACGTGCATTCAAACCCACCCTCTACAACTGGAGTTGTTTTAAAAACTCCGCATTCCGGAGTGAAAATCCCGAACCCGAAGTTCACTGGCATTTTATACCCCGCTATAAGGATCCAGTAACTTTTAATGAGTTAATATTCCATGATCCTGATTTTGGATATATTCCCCTTCCAGAAAAGAGAGAAATTCCACCAGAGATCATGGAAAAATTATCCAATATAATTAAAGACCACATGGAATAATTGGGATAAAAATGGATCAAATCAACTTTAATATAAAATTATATCAAATTTATTTCTTATATTAACATGATTATATGACAAGGTTAAGCTATGAAAATAGATGAAATATTACAAAAGATGAACCAGGACGAATTAGGCTCGTTAATTATCCTTAAACCTGAAAACATAGCATATGTAACCGGTTTTAAACCTTCAAGCATTTCTGTTTTAATATTAAAAGAAGACCCATTGCTCTTATCCTCAAAGTTAGACTTGGAGGAAGCTCGTCAAAAATCACAAATACCGGTGGGTGAATTCAAATCACTAGATGAACTTAAAAAAACATTAAAAAAAACCATCCCTGGAAATGGAACTAACCCTGGAAAAATCGGTGTGGAACATTCCATGACTGTTGGCACGTATCATAAACTATGTGAAGACTTCCAAATAAAAATTACCGATATTATAGAGAGTTTAAGGGTAGTTAAATCTCCCAAAGAAATTAGAAAGATTAAAGGAGCCATCCGTATTGCTGAAGATTCATTTAAAGATCTGGATTTTTCAGTTAGTGAGGATAACCTGGCAGCACAGTTGGAGTATAATATGCGATCTGCTGGATCCCCCCGACCTTCTTTTGAAACCATCGTGGCCTCAGGACCAAGATCAAGCCTCCCCCATGCTACCACCACATCTAGAAGGTTGGAAAGCCCCATAATGATAGATTGGGGTGCTTTGTACCAGGATTATGCATCTGACATGACTCGGACCATAATTGAAAAGGAGGAAGAGGAAAAAATTTTTTCCATCATCCTTGAAGCACAGCAGAAAGCTATAGATGCTATAAAACCTGGTGTTAACGCATCTCATATTGATAAGGTGGCCAGAAATGTCATTGAAGAATATGGATATGGGGATAATTTCATCCATTCCACTGGACATGGCGTGGGATTGGAAGTTCACGAAAAACCATCATTATCCTACAGGAGTGATGAAAAACTGGAAAAAGGGATGGTAGTGACTGTTGAACCTGGAATATATATTGAGGGAAAATTTGGGATGAGAATTGAAGACATGGTACTGGTAACAAACCATAGAAAAGTTTTAACCAGTAAAGCCCGGAAAATTTTCGCCTGAAAAAAGTGAAGAATTTCCTAATATTGCCAATTTCAATAGAACTTGAAGAATAGGGTAAAGATTAATAATCATAATGTATAAGATAGATTAGAATATAATATATTATATACAAGATAATAATAATTACTATAAAGCCATAAAAATATACCAATTATATTATTTAATAATAAAGGTGAGACAATGGCCATCATACCTTCTGCACTTTCCCCAATATCCAACAGTATTGATAATATTTTCCCTGATAAATACCTGGTCCGTATGCAGGAAATGCTTATTCGTTCCGGCATGTACATTAAGGCCTCTGACATTTTAACACTGATTTTTGGTGCAGGCATATTTTTGGGGATAATTGCCCTGATAGCATTTCTTTTACTAGGTGCGGACCCATTAATAGGATTTATCATAGGATTAATTGCTCCCGCAACACTCATATTCACCTGGATTTTTTTTATGATGGAACGCCGAGTTGATTCCATTGAACAAGGCACTCCTGACTTTTTAAGACAGATCGCATCCCTCCTAAGATCAGGAGTGGGTGTTGAAACCGCCCTGGAAGACATCTCCAAACACGGAGAAGGTCCCCTAACCGATGAATTGAAAAGGGCTGTAATTGAAATAAAAATAGGGAGCACCTTCGAAGACGCCCTTCTTGGGATGGGGGAACGTTTGAAATCCAAAACACTGGATAGAACATTCAGAATGATTATTGAAGGTAGAAGAGTTGGTGGTAGCCTTGCCGATGTTATCGAAACAGTTGCTGAAGATTTAAGAGCTGTTCTGGCATTGCAAAGGGAAAGAAAGGCCAATGTGATGATGTCGGTGATGTTCCTATTAATAGCAGGTGTAGTTGCCGCCCCATTTGCACTGGGAATGGCCATGACTTACAATTCTTTCATCGGATCCCTGGGAAAACCCAACCCACTGGCAGATGCCGCTCTTACCAGCGCCACTGGATACATAATCATCCACTCCATAATTGTTGGTTTACTGATGGGAATCGTGCTTTATGGAAGCGCCAAGAAAGGAGTTAAATTCTCATTGGCCCTGGTTCCAGTGTCTTACGGGATATTTTATGCAATTATACTGATTGGGCCTTCTGTGATGGGAATGACCTGATTAATCAGGGAGTGTTTACAATGAAAATGATAGATAATGGGATAATGAAGGATGAAGCAGCCCAGACCGCTGCCGAATATGTGCTGTTATTCGGAGGTATTATAGTCATAGTCCTGGTGGCCATCATTTCTTACCAAAATTACGTCAAGGGTCTGGGAGGCAACCTAACCAATGGTAGTGAAATCCAGAGTGTTGAAAACAACCTCCAGGATATAAATCAAAAACTGAACCAGACCTAAATAAACCTTTTTCTCCACATAATCATTTACTTTAGTTCAGGATATTTAAGTAATCTTTATTGGAAAGTTCAATAAGGTGGAAAGAATTTATTAAATTGGGAAATATTTTTTTTCTTTTTTTATAGGGGAAATCAGTATGAAAATGTTGATAAACGGGAAGGGAATAAATAAGGAAGATAAAATTGACGTTATAAATCCTTTCAACAACCAGATTGTAGGAAAAGTCCCGTTGGGAGATGCTAAAGATGCTAAAGATGCTATTAATGCGGCTCATAAAGCAAAAAAGTCAATGGAAGAAATGTCTTCCCGTAAACTATCCCGAATTCTTTACGATATCCATCAGGAGTTGAAGGAAGAACACCAGGAAATATCCAAACTCATCACTCTGGAAACTGGTAAACCCATACGAGATTCTAAAGTTGAAATGGACCGATCCCTCCAGACTCTACTTATGGCTGCTGAGGAATCAAAAAGGATTCATGGAGAAACAGTGCCCATGGATGCTGCCATTGCCGGTAAGAGTGTGTTCGGATTCACTATCAAGATACCCTTGGGAGTGGTGGCTGCTATCACCCCCTTTAATTACCCCGTTAATCTGGCCATTCACAAAATAGCTCCAGCATTAGCCGCTAAAAACACAGTGGTTTTTAAACCTTCCAGCAAAGCACCCCTAGCGGCACTAAAAATGGCAGAGATCATGGATGGACATCTGCCCAATGGAGTTGTAAACGTTATCACTGGGGGTGGGAGTGTATTAGGGGATGAAATAGTGACCAGTGATCTGGTAAATAAGATATCATTCACCGGGAGTGTCCCCACCGGCCTTTCCATAGCCCGGAAAGCAGGGATGAAAAAGCTAACCCTGGAATTAGGGGGAAATGATCCTCTCCTGGTTATGGATGATGCGGATCTTGATGTTGCAGTTGCAGGAGCAGTGGGTGGCTCTTACCTCAATGCGGGGCAGGTGTGTATTGCAGTTAAACGGATCATAGTCCATGAAAAGGTAGCAGATGAGTTTATAAACCAGTTAGTATCCCACACCCGGAAGGTAAAAGTAGGAGACCCAATGGATCATGAAACAGTTATGGGTCCCCTGATTGATGAAAATGCTGCCATCAACGTGGAACAGGCCGTGAATAAAGCCATTGAAGATGGTGCTCAGTTACTCTGTGGCGGTAATCGAGATGGTGCTTTCTTTGACCCCACTGTACTCGATCACGTGGAACAAGATATGGAACTGGTTCAAAAAGAAACCTTTGGACCTGTTTCACCAGTTATAAGGGTTAAAGATCTGGATGAGGCTATTGAAGTGGCTAACAGCACACCCTACGGTTTGCAAGCCGGTGTTTTCACCAGTAGTATAGAAAATGCCAAAAGGGCTGTGCGAGAAATAGAATCAGGTTCCGTACTTATTAATAAACAATCAACCTTTCGAACGGATAATATGCCCTTCGGAGGGTTTAAGATGAGTGGAATGGGTAAAGAGGGAGTTAAATATGCAGTGGAAGATATGACCCGCAGCAAAATGGTGGTTATTGGCTGATCACCCCATCCCTAATTTTCAATTATATTTACTAGATTATTGTTTAAAGGCCTTTCTTTGTAACAGGATTAATTACGTTAAAGAATAAAAGAAAATAATTATAAAAATCTGTGGATGGGCAAAAAAAATCACTGCAAAAAATTTTCAACAAGATTCCTGGCTTCATTCAAGGCTTCCAATGGAATTCCCTGGGGGAGTTTTCCCAGATCTCCTTTTACATCCTTTAAGATGCCTTCACCAGCCCCTAAGAACATTCCCTCACTGGTGATGCCCATGAAAACTTCTGGAGGGAGCAAGGCAACTGCCACCTGATTTTTTTCTTTGACATCCAAGTCATTGGTCACCACCGTGATGGCACGCTCATGTAAGTTAACATTACACACCAGGAGCTGATCTGCCTCAGGGTGTTTGGAAACACTCAATATTTCCCCTTTTTTAATATCAACCCCCATTACAGGATCTTTAATTTCCCCCAGGCTGATGCGGTCCTTTAAACCAGAGATGGTGTTGAGGAAGAATTTAATCTTGGCCAGGGCCTCTTCCAGTTTTGGTTTCTCCTCTCGATTGGCCAGTTCCATGAACTGCAGGTTCCATGATTCTCCCCCAAGGGCTTCAACTATTTCCATTCCCTGGTCTTCCAATAAACTTATTTGAGGAGTTTCAATCATTGCAGCTGGTTCCAGGTAGGAGTAGTAAAGGGTCTGTATTTCTGAAGTCATTTTCCGGGCTGCCTGTAAAGCCTGTTTCTTGTTCCATTTGCCCTTGAGGTTAGCCCCTTCAACTGACCTCATGAAAAGTTCAACTGATTTTTCTGCCACTAAAAGCCGGTAATCATTACTAGTATCCCACATTAGAGCACCTGATATAATTTGATGGATTGCTTAAAAAGTTAAGATCAAATATCTTCCTTTGAAAATTAACATTTATTTCTTAGATTTTCATTAATTTAAATTAGTTTACTATTTAAATAGTTCTGTTAATTTATGCCTTTTTTCTGGGATTACTATTATAAATTTATTAAAGACCACATGGATTGGGGGTGTTACTCCTAAATTTCTCAAGAAGAACCTCTTCTTTCGAAATATTTAAGTATAGGGAAGGTTTTAATTTAATTTAGTTAACGTTGCACCCTGAAATGTAAAGGATAAGTTTGATAGACCCAGGGCATGCACCAAAAAATGAGAGGTGGAAAGATGGTGGAATTAACGAATCTGTACAACTTAGATGTGTACACCACACGTGGAAAGTACGTGGGACGCATCCAGGATGTGATCTTAAACATCAAAAAAGGCAGGGTTTCAACCCTAAAAGCCGTTGCCATGAATCCTGATAAAAAAA
>SWCA01007865.1_pt1 | contig 18403 bp, 19 predicted proteins | sample 4692961 | NCBI WGS metagenome assembly SWCA01 (sample SAMN10267275, study PRJNA491770) | bioreactor metagenome | isolation source: DHS bioreactor inoculated with | place: Japan: off Shimokita Peninsula
AAAAAAGAGATTTATAAAAACAAGAGGCTGTCTCAATGCATAAATATGCATCGAGACAGCCTTAAGGCTTATAATATAGGTTTATTTTCAATAGGGCTAGAAAGCACAATAGAAGTTTGGGTAGATCCAACTTGTTTTATATCATCAATTAATCTTTCTAGATCATCCATGGTGCCTACGATTACCTTCAGAATAAGGCAATCTTGCCCTGTGATATGATGGCATTCAATTACACTATGATTTTTCGTTGCAAAGTCTAAGAAAACCTTATATCGATCTGCAGGAAGTCCAATATTAATAAAGGCTTTTATATTTCTATTGAGCTTTTGAGGATTAATAATAGCTTTATATCCTTCGATGATTCCCCATTCTTCTAGTCTTTTTACTCTTTCTGATACTGCTGGAGAAGTTAGACCTACTAGCTTTCCTAGGTCTTTCATTGAAATTCTACCGTATTCTTGCAATATTTCTATGATCTTATGATCTGTAGCATCCATACTAAACCTCCGTTATAAGAATATTACTAACATTATAACATTTTTCATTGTAAATAGGGAAATTAATATGTGCGGATTGTTTTACTTTCTATATCTTCATTTAATACATTTTTATAGCTCTTTGGAATAACGATGGTGTTTGGATCTCCATCACTAACATATTTTATTTCTTTTCCTTCATCAAATTTTTTTATCCAATCATATATCCCCACTCCATCCACACTCGTTTCACTAGCACGGACCCTATGGATTTTAGAAAAATCAAAATCCTTGTGATAAGGAGATTTATAAGGATCCCATCCTACTAAAAGAACAGCAATGTTTTCATAAGAGATAGATTCATAAGTTCCTTTTATGGTATAAATATACGATTCTGTTTTTGGCTTTCCTCCAAAAGGAAGGGCTAAAGTATGGATATCATAATCTTTAATATATTTTTTAAGAAGTAGAATTTCTTCTCCAATAGATTTTTGGATAATATCCGTATCCACCTTAGAAAGATCCGTATGATTTAAAGTGTGATTACCAAGGTCATAACCATTTTCAATTAAAAAGCGTAGCTTATACTGTATATATTCGGGTTGATTAAAAAGGGAGCTATTTACAAAAAAAGTTGCTGTGGTATTAAAATCAGGATGTTCTTTTTTAAAGCTTTCTAAAATTCCTATAGCGCAGTTTGGATCTATTTTTATTTTTCCATTTTCTTTGAAAACTCTAAAATTATTTTCATTTCCATCATCAAAGGTAATCACAACAGGGGTATATCCTGCAGGGGTTTTGATATCTCCTTTTGCATAATCTTTTAGTTTTATGGCTCTATATCCTTTTTCATATAAGGTAAAAAGATCTTTTTTAAAATTATCTGGTGTTCTTGTCCAGGTGCTTTCTTTTTCACCAATATTATGATACATGAGCACCATTATTTTTCCTAATTCATTTGGTTTTATTTTTTCATAATCAAGATTAGGTTCTAGCGCTTTGTTATCTTCTTTTTGAATTTCCTTTTTTACATTTTGGGTTTCTTGAGGAACATTTTCCACATTTGATTCCTTGCAGCCGGATAATAAAGCAAGAAACAATACAAATAAAATTTTCTTTTTCATGACTTTTCCCCCAATTATTCAAAGCTATATTTATTTGTTGCATTCCAAAGAAGATATTCCTTCACCCCATTGTCCTTTAAAGCTTTTATTTGGGCATTTACTTCTTCTACATCATAGCTTATATTTCCTTTTACCCAAGAAGCAGTAAAATCTTGTATCCATGGCCTAATAGCAGCCGGCGTATGAATATTTTTGTTTCTTTCAATAGAATCCTTTGTGCTATAAAAAACCGTTTCATAAGGGTACGCATCTGGAATAGGAAGACCATAAATGTTATTTCCATAATGGCTTGGGTACATCATAGGGCAGATATAATCGACAATATTACTAACGCCTTCCCAATATTGACCAATGGACATATCATCTGTAACAGAAGCAACAAGACCAAATATATCCGCACTAATATAAACCTTTGAACTAGAAAGCTCTTTTTTTGCATATTTTAAGAAGTTTTGAATGGTTTGTGCTTTACTTAAATCTCCTTGATCATTTCTATAATCTAAAACCTGATCCAGTTTTCCACCATTGGATTCAGGAAAACGAACATAATCAAATTGAATTTCATTAAAACCAAGATCTGCTGCTTCTTTTGCTATCGCAGCATCATACTCCCAAAGCTTTCGATCATGAGGAGAAGCCCATCTAAGGCCGTCAGAGCTCATAAAAGTAGCATTATTTCTTGTATCGATAATAGCTCTTTCTGGATAACGCTGTGTATAAATAGGATCTTTAAACGTAACAATTCTTGCGATAAGATAGATGTTTTCTTTTTTTAATCTTTCTACAAGATTCTTTGCAGCTTCTCTTGAAAGGGCATTGGTATTAGCTAGGGGAGCAAATTTTTCTGCTCCTTTTGACTCAAAGAGCATTTGTCCGTTATCATCCTTTACATCTATGACAAAGGCATTAATCTCTGTATTTTTGGCAAGACGTATTAATCTTTCCAGTCCTTCACCTCTTGCGGAATGAACCGTTACATAAACTCCTTTAACAGATACCCTTTTATTATCAGGATATTCATCTGTTTTTTTCTGAGGAGATAAATTAAGTCCTTTTACTTTATCACTTAAAATTTCTTCTCTTGTTTTTGCTGTATAAGAAGAAGAAATCCAGCCTACTTGTTTTCCCTTTTCCTTCGTTACAAACTCTACCTTGAACCATTTGTTTTCTGCTTCACCTTCATTTTTTTCCATGTGTTCTTCTAATACAATTACTTCATTGAATTTTTTGAGCTTTCCTAGGATAGGAGAAGATTTGCTTGGATTTTCTCTCACATTTAGTTCTAGGGCATTAACATAAAAAACATTTTTTTCTTTTTTTTCTTCTTTATTGTCCTTTGGGTTTTCTATTACTTTATTTTCTGATACATCTAAATTACTGCATCCAAAGGAAAATATTAAAGTAAGAGCAAGGATTCCCATATAAAGTAGTTTTCTTTTTTTCATCTCCAGTCTCCTTTTAGAATATTTTGTACTTTATTTTATTTTAATATATAAATGTGTATTTTAATAGAGCTTACTGTCGAAACCATAAATTACTATAAAAAATAAAAGTGGGTATATTTTCATGGTTTACAAGAGAAAGAAAAAATATTAGAATAAGACATCTAAAACCACTATATATAGTGCATACTATAATAAAAATAAAAAAAATACACTATATAGGCTTTTGTGTTTCGTTAGAGTACATCTTGGTATATATATTTTGTATGCAGAATTTAAAATAGGAGTGAAGACATATGGATATAAATCATTTAATAAAAAGATATTACACAAAAGAATTAGAAATACATAAAAACCTTAACGTATATGATTTATTTACTTGGGAAAATAGAACTGTAAAAATAATAGATCATAAAACTGGAAAAATCTTATTTGAAAGAGAAAATTTAGAATTTCCCAATTTTTATAGTCAAAATGCTTGTGATATTATAGCCAGCAAATATTTTAAAAAAGCAGGGGTACGGAATGGATTTGGATATGAAAGATCTTTAAAAGAAGTGGTGCACCGTATGGTGAGTTTTTGGGCAAGTAGCGCCTTGGAAGAGGGATTATTAGAGGAAAAAAACAAGGAAATTTTTTATGATGAAATAGCCTATATGCTCCTGAATCAAATGTTTGCTCCCAATAGCCCCCAATGGTTTAACACTGGATTAAAGCTTGTTTATGGAATAGACAAGGAAGAAGAAGGACATTTTTATTATGATGAAGAAAAAAAGAAGGTAGTAAAAGCAAAGGATGCCTATACAAGAACCCAAGGAAGTGCATGCTTTATTATAAGCATAAAAGATGCTTTATTAGGAGAAAAGTCCATATCAGATCAGCTCGTTACCGAGACAAGATTATTTAAACATGGTTCTGGTACAGGAACGAATTTTAGCACCCTTCGAGGAAAAGGAGAAAAACTATCTGGGGGAGGAACTTCCTCTGGGCTCATGAGCTTTTTAAAAGTATTTGATCGAAATGCAGGCGCTATAAAATCAGGAGGAACAACAAGAAGGGCTGCAAAGATGGTCATTGTAGAAGGGGATCATCCAGAAATTTTTGATTTTATCAATTGGAAAGCAAAGGAAGAAGATAAAGTAGCTGCTCTTGGAAAAATGGGATATGATACCGATTTTAATGGAGAAGCATATGAAACGGTATCCGGGCAAAATTCAAATAATTCTATTCGAGTGACAAATGCGTTAATGAGAAAGATGATAGGAGAAGATGTGGATACTGCATGGGAGTTAAAAGGAAGAGTAGATACAAAAGTGAATAAATATGTGGATGCAAGGAAGCTTTGGGAAGAAATTAATAAGGCATCATGGAAAAGTGCAGACCCAGCATTTCAATTTCACGATATCATCAATGCTTGGAATACTTGTCCTTTAGGAGAGGCAGGAATAAAAGAAGAGATCATGGCTTCTAATCCTTGTAGCGAATACCATTTTTTGAATGATACGGCTTGTAATTTAGCTAGCATCAATATCGTTCCTTTTTATGATATAAAAGAAAACACCTTTGATATAAAAGGATACCTTCATGCTATATCTCTCATTCAAATCCTTCTTGAAGCAACCATTCATTGGGGGCAATTTCCAACTGTTGATATAGCAAGAAGATCTTATTTTTTTAGGACAACAGGACTTGGAATTGCAAACACAGGAGCACTCCATATGGTGATGAAGCATCCCTATGATTCAAAGGAGGCAAGAGCCATGGCTTCCTCTTTAGTGGGAATTATGACGGGGCAATCTTATTATGTATCTTCCTTAATGGCAAAGAAGATAGGTGTTTTTCCAAAGTATGAAATAAATAAAAGTGCCATGGCAAAGGTACTTCGCAATCATGCAAGAGCAGCTGGAGTCCTTCATTCTCCTTATGAAGAATTAGGATATAAGCCAATAGAGGTGGACCACAATATTTTAGAAAAAGAAGATCATGGATCTTTAAGTACTACCTTAAAAAATGTTTGGAAAAGTGCCTTAGAGCATGGGGAAAAGTATGGATATAGAAATGCCCAGGTAACGGTCATTGCACCAACAGGAACCATTGCTCTTGCCATGGACTGCGGCACTACTTCTATAGAGCCATTTTTTGCACATATAGTCTATAAAAAATTAGTGGGAGGAGGGTTCATGAAAATCATTAATCCCATGATCCCTATAGTACTAGATAAGTTAGGATATACAGAAGAAGAAAAAAAAGCAATTGAAAATTATGTTTTAACTTATGAAAATATAGAAAACGCACCCTATATCAAAAAAGAGGACCTTCCTATATTGGATACCGCCAATAAATGTAGGGAGGGGAAAAGATATATTTCTCCTATGGGGCATGTTCATATGGTAGCGGCTTTAACCCCTCTTGTTTCTGGTGCAATTAGCAAGACTGTAAATCTTCCAAAGGAAGCGACCATAGAGGATTTTAAAGCAGTACATACAAATTCCTTTAAGCTAGGAGTAAAATGTATTGCACTATATAGAGACGGCTCTAAAGTAAGTCAGCCTCTAAATGGATATGAGGATAAAAAAGAAAGAAAATTAGAAGATATGAACTATAAGGAGCTTTTAGAATATACAAAGGATTTAGAGGAAAAGCTAAAAAATAAAGAAGAAAAAGTAAGGAAGGTAGAAAAAGAGCAGGAACAAGGGTATAAAAAGGTAACTTGTGTTCATTGCAAAAGCACTGCCATGGTTCCTAATGGAACCTGTTATATTTGTATGTCTTGCGGATCCACAACAGGATGTAGCTAAAAAAGACCCAATGAAGGGTCTTTTATTTTTGTTTTTTCTCATTTAGCATATTTGTTTTTAAATCCCAAAGCTTTTGAGAAAGGTCCACTTTATATTGTTCAGGAGAATTTAATCTTTTATATTGACTCCATAATGTTTTGAGTTCATTTTGTGTATATTCTCTTATATCCATTACGCTTTTTTTCTTATATAAAGAGGATCCATTTAAAAATAAAGGTTTTAAAAGTTCTTTTACAGTATAGTTTTTAAAGGTTTTTTTCTTCCAAGTATAGATAGGATGAAAGATAGTTAGTTCTTCTTTTTCATCAATAGCTTCTTCTTCTAAAAGAATTAAATCTGCCTCTGCTTTATTAAATTTATTGTATATTCTTACCACCTTTTTATATCCTGGATTGGTTATTTTCTCAGGATCTTCGGATATCTTAATTTTAGGAATCAGTGTTCCTTTCTCCTCTGCAGCGCATAGCTTATATACGCCTCCTAAAGCAGGGCAATCGCTAGAAGTAATAAGCTTTGTTCCTACTCCCCAACTGTTTATTTTCGCCCCAGCGCTTTTAAGAGAAGCTATCTTATATTCATCTAAATCATTGGATGCAACAATGGATACGTTTTCAAAACCAGCTTTATCTAGTATTTTTCTAGCTTGTTTTGAAATATATTCAAGATCTCCAGAATCTAATCGAATCCCTAAAGGAGCGTATCCTTTTTCTTTTAACTCATTGAAAACCTTTATGGCATTTGGAAGACCGCTATTTAAGACATCATAGGTATCTACTAAAAGTAGGGTTTTACTAGGATAAGTATTTGCATAGGCTCTAAAGCTTTCTATTTCAGAATCAAATTTTTGAACCCAGCTATGGGCGTGGGTTCCGGAAACAGGCACATCAAAGTGCTGTCCAGCAAGAACATTCGCTGTTCCACTGCATCCACCTATCATAGCAGCTCTAGCCCCATATAGACCAGCATCAGGACCTTGGGCACGTCTTAAACCAAATTCAAGAACAGGATCTCCATTGGCAGCAAAGCATACACGAGATGCTTTTGTTGCAATTAAAGATTGGAAATTTATAATATTAAGTAGCGCGGTTTCAATAAGTTGTGATTGATAAAGGGGAGCCTTTACACGAATAATAGGTTCGTTTGGAAAAACGACAGAACCTTCTTCAACGGCATAGATATCTCCTGTAAATTTAAAGTCTTTTAAAAAATTTAAAAAATCCTGTGAAAATAAATCTAGGCTTTTAAGATAAGCGATATCCTTGTCTTCAAATGTTAAATCATGGATGTAATCTACAAGCTGCTCTATACCGCAAAGGATAGTGTATCCACCATCGCATGGGTTTTTTCTGAAAAACATATCAAATACAACAATGTCTTCATGAATATTTTCTTTAAAATATCCGTTCATCATGGTTAACTGATATAAATCCGTAAGCAGAGTTAAATTTTTCATTTTTATCATCCTTTTCTTTTTTCTTATTTAAAGGCCGAAACTTTGTCATATGCACCTCAATTGTATCAATATTTTTAGAACTCTACAATAATATTATACATATTAATAATTTAACAAACTAAAGCCTTAAAAAATGAAAATAAATTGACTAAATTTTGTAAATATGGTAAAATAATTTCAAAAATAAAAAGGTCTTCTTTTAGAAAATTATATTTATCTACAATTTGAAAGGAATATAATTTCTTCGTTAGGATAAAAGAATCTGGAATTAAAAAATGAAAGGTAAATATATTTGTATATAAGTTACCTTTATCATTGATTCTGGTAAGCATCAAAAAAATCTTTATGGTAGCTATTTAAAACAAATGATAAATTTGCAATTTAAATAGTCCATAGTAGGAGGTATGCATAGATACACTTCTATTATGGGCTATTTGTGTTTTTTAAAAGAGAGGATGAATAATATTTTAGGAAGACCTAAAAAGAGATAAGGGGAGGCGCATTATGGAATATATTGTAATTTCGGATTTTGATGGAACGATAACGATGACGGATACTGTAGATGCCATGGCAGAAAAATTTGCAAAAGGGGATTTTGAAAAATTAGATGCAATGTGGAAAAGCGGAAAATATGATGGCGCTCAAATTAGTCAAGAGATTCTGGATATGCTAGAAGCAGATGAAGAGACTTTGAAATCTTTTATAAAGAACATAAAAATAGACCCTTATTTTAAAGACTTTATTGAATATATAAAACAAAAAGCATTAGAATTTTATATTGTAAGTGATGGATTTGATTTTAATATAGAGACGGTGTTAGAAGAAAATAATATAGAGGGACTCATGTCTTTTTCTAATATATTAGAGTTTAAGCATTGTAGATTAAGGGGATTATATCCGAATAGAAATGAAGATTGTGGGAAATGTGGGAATTGTAAGCGTAATTTAATTCAGGATGTGAATTTGGAAAATAAAAAATTAATTTATATTGGAGATGGGCACTCGGATAGATGTGCATCTTTGCTAGGAGATTATGTATTTGCAAAAGGAAGCTTAGCAGCCTACTTAAAAGAAAAAGGAAAAAACTTTATAGAATTTAGTAATTTTAAAGATATTATAAAGCATATGGAAAAAATGTAATATAAGAATAAGATATATACACCTTCTCATACAATTAATGAGGAGGTTTTTATATGGGGAAAATATGGTTTTATATGCTGTCCATTGGAATTATCAATAGCATTATTTTTGGAAGATTAGAAAAGCTTAATGAAGCGATTATGGTGGAGGCTTCGAAGGGAGTTGAATTTACCATAAGCCTTATTGGAATCATGGCACTTTGGATGGGAATGATGAATATTGCAAAAGAATCAGGTCTAGTGGATAAAGTGGGAAAATTAATTTACCCTGTGATAAAAATGTTGTTTCCCTCTATTCCTAAAAACAATAAAGCAATATCCTATATTTTGATGAATATGTCATTAAACATACTCGGTGCTTCTAATGGGGCAACAGCCTTTGGGCTAAAAGCCATGGAGGAACTTCAAGTATTAAATAAAGAAAAATCAAAGGCTACAAATGATATGATCATGTTCTTGGTAGTGAACATGTCCTCTGTGCAATTGGTTCCCTTTACTGTGCTAAAAATAAGATTAGATGCAGGGTCTGTAAATCCGAATGAAATTATCTTTACTACTTTGTTTGCAACAAGTATTTCAACTATTATTGGAATTATTTCATGTAAAATGATAGAAAGGAGATATTAAATTGAATTTATTTTCTAATATATTAATTCCCTTTATTCTATTTATGATCATCCTATATGGAAAAATAAAAGGAATAGATATATATGATAGCTTTATAAGAGGCGCTTTTGAAGGAATAAAAACAACCTATAAAATTGGTCCGTATATTCTTGGCATATTTTTAGCCATCGGTATATTTAAGGTAGGATATGGACTAGAAATCATAGAAGCTATTTTTTATCCTATATTGAAAGTTTTTAGTATTCCAAAAGAGCTATTATCTTTAATTATAATTAAGCCTTTATCGGGGAGTGGAACCCTTGCCATGTATAAAGAAGTCATAGGAAGAGTAGGGATCGATAGTATAAAGGAAAAAATGGGTGCTACTATAGTCGGATCTTCCGAAACCATATTTTACACCATGGCAATTTATTATGGAAATTTAAAAATAAAAAATATTAGACATACATTAGTTTGCGCTCTTATCAGCCATATAGCAGGGGTTATTGCATCTGTATTTATTTGTAATCTACTTTTTAGATAATAAGAAAATATTTACAATATAAACATAAATTTCTTATCATTAAATTTAAATTTTTTCAAACAATAATACAGAATCAATTAAATTATAAGGAGAGATGATGATGGCTGGCAAAAAGAAACAATTCAATAAGCAAGATAAAAAAATTGCAGAAAGAGTAGAAAATATGAATTTAGAAACAGCAAATGAACTTGGGGTAGAAGGAAATAAAGCAGGTGCAGAATATAGAAAAAACAACAAACAAAAAGGAAATTTTTATAAACAAGGAGTAAGTGAAAGAGAAGGAAGATAAATAAAAAGTAGGCATTTTGCCTACTTTTTTATTTCTCTTTTAAAAATAGTTTGATAAAACAAGATCATACATCCAGCCGTTGTTCGTTGGGCGATAGGAAGTCCGCACCTTGCTATCTTATAAAATCTTTCTTCATCTTTTTTGATCTTTTTAAATCGCCTATATACTTTTAATGCCATTCTAGCATTAAATCGTATATATTCATTCATAGAGTCTAATAAAAAGGCGCCTTTATTGCATCTAAAATCGGATATATAGGTATAGGTTTTTTTAACAAAAGTTTCATATTGTTTATGATTGTCTAGTAATTTAACATTGGCATGCTGTGGAATAGTCATATCCTGAAGGATATGAAGGGCTGCTCCAAAATAAAATAAAGATCGATCAAAATTTCCCAAGGTCCAAAGTTTAATGGCCTTGTTATAATATTCTTCTCCTAAAGCCATGGCATTTTTCCCCCCATAAAGTCCTTTTTTAGAGGTAGGATTATAAAAATGACCATTGCTTTTAAAATCTTGGTCTGCCCATACTGCTCCTTTGTTCATTGGTGTAATGAAATTCATGAAAAAATCATATTCCTTTGAATATCCATCGTTTTGCAAAATTCGAATTCCTTGAATATTGATAAATTTATGAACACGACAATGGGTGTGAATCACTTGTTTTTTAAGGGGATTTAAAGCTGCAAAAGATAAATTTAAAGCTTTACTATAGGTTTTTTCTAATAAATTCATAGTATCACCCTTACCATCGTTGTTTTGATTAGTATTTACTTTTTTCTATAAAATTATTTTAAACAAATAGGTGTAAATATTAAAAGGTATATTTGGTTAAACTATGGAAAGAATTTCAAAGTTCGGAGGAATAAGCAGTGAATAAAGAAACTATTACAGATAAACAAGGAATCATTTTAGTGGCCATATTCATAATAGGAACCTCTTCTATTCAAGCCATTGGAGTAGAAGCAAAAGAGGATTTATGGCTTACCATTCTTTTTGGGATGCTCATTTCTTTGCCCATAATTCTCGTGTATGCAAGGCTGTATGCTCTTTTTCCAGAAAAGGATTTATTTGATGTTATAGAAATTTGTTTTGGAAAAGGAATTGGTAAACTATTGATTTTGTTATTTACCTTATATCTTTTAGAGACTGCATCGGAAGTAGTGCGGAATTTTGGTGAATTTATTAGAATAGAATCTCTAAGAAAGACACCTTTTATGATACCTCAAGTCTGTATGATGATTTTATGTGTTTGGGTAGTTAAAGCAGGAGTTGAAGTAATAGGAAGGTGTTCCCAAATTTTCATTGCCATTATGATCATGGCTACTTTTATTGCTTTTTTGCTACTTCTTCCTAATATGGATATAAATAATGTTCGCCCTACTTTATACTATGGAATAAAGCCTATTATAAAAGGAGGAATTCTCGCGTTATTTTTTCCATTCACACAGATATTACCTTGTATCATGGCTTTTTCTGGGTTTGAAAAAAAAGAATCTTCTTATAAGGTATATATAGGGGGATTATGTATAGGAGGATGTATTACCCTCATTCTTTCTATGATGAACATTTTAGTCTTAGGGACAAATGAAGCAGCAAATGTATATCATCCTACCTATGTTTCTGCTTCAAGAATAGATGTTGGAGATTTTCTTCAAAGATTAGAAATTGTATCTGCTACCATATTTTCTCTTGGGGCATTTGCAAAAATAAGTATTTATTTACTTGCTGTCTGCAAAGGATATGCCAAATTATTTGAATATAAAGATTATCGATTTATTGTTACGCCTATAACTATACTTATATTAAATTTATCTTATTTCATAATAGATAACATAATGGATCTTAGAGAATTTAATGCACTAGCGTGGAATTATTATGCTGCTATTTTTCAAGTGATACTTCCTGTTATTATCCTTGGACTGGCAGAAATAAGAAAAAAAGAATTAAAGATAAAAGAATAAAAGCGCTAGAATTTCTAGCGCTTTTATTCTTTCTACTCTTCTCTTAAGCATTGTGGTTCTTCAGGCTGATATAATCCATAATAGCATGCGGATGCAGACAGACTAGAAGCAAAGAAAGAGAACATAGCAGCCATGATGAGAAATAATTTCTTATTCATTAGTTTCACCTCCTTAAAGATCTTTTTAATAACAAATCTAATTTAGATAAAATAAAGTTACCAAAAGGAACAAGGGTTAATGATTGCCAAAGAATACCTAAACAAATAGAGAGAATATATATAAATAAAGTCTCATCCTTAAATTTTAAGTAATTAATAAATAGGAATAAAATAATAATCAATAGACTATGCAATAAAATAAAAGCAGATTTTCGTAGGCGTTTTTTCGTTTCCTCTTTTCTTATAGGTTTATTAGGACTATCTACAGGAGCATATTGATGAATAATATAATAAGAGAATAAAAAGCTTAATCCGGCAAAAATGCATACAAAGGAAAAATGCATTCTAATTTCATGCACTATTATAGCTAAAAGAGTAAATATGATACCACCCATGAAGGCACAGCGATTTGGAGAACTGGCATGAACACCACCAGAATATTTTCTTAAAAAGGCAGCTGAAAATGAAATAATAATACTTTCTAAGAGTACATCAAAGACGATGCCAAATAATACAATAATTAAAATACACCATAAGGTTTGGATAAAAGAAAAAGCGCCATAAACAAGAATTGCTTCTTGCTCTTTATCTAAATTTAAATTGAAAGCAATTTTATTTCCTAGATAAGTTGATATTTTTTCAACTAAATCCATACTATACTCCTTTCTCTTTTTTATAAGTATTTTGATGATTTCTTATATATAAAATTAAAATAAATACTAAAAAAGTTATTAAAGATGGTAAAGAAAATAAAGCACGAGAAAAAGGATTTTGAAGCAAGCTGTCTAAGCTTTTGAAATCTATACCAAGAAAATTTAAATAGATAGAGGTGATTAACATATCTAAAGCGCTTAGAATTAGTAAGCCTGAAAAGCTGGAATAGATCGCTTTAGAAAATGAAATATTATTTATGAAGATAGATATTAAAATGGATAATATTAAATTAAAAACAAGATGTAAACCAAAGGGAATCCGTGTTAGTCTAATCATATATGCACTTATTCCTAGTAAAAATCCAGATATTAGAATTTTTTTTATGTTTATTTCTGTTTTTGTAATAACATAATTTCCTAAAATTAATAAAATTCCTTCCGGAATTAAGGTTAAAAATAAAGATAATAATGGAACTTGTAATACCATAGCAGATCCTTTCTTTATCAAAGATGAAAGCATAATATAGAATTTCCACATATTTTGTAAAAAACCTCCTAAAAAATATACAAATTGGAAAAAAATAAATCGCAATATATGCTAGAATGTGGTAAAATAATACAAAAAAATAGAAAATGATGCATTAAATTTGAAAATAATACAATATATTTCCTTGTTGTAGAAAAAATATTACGTCTTTTTATTGCGTTTAAAGAAGTAATGCTTGACATAGAAAGAATAATTATATAGAATTTTGTGTAAAATAAGAAATATAGGAAAAAGCATGGAAGGGAAGAGTAAATAAAGTAATCTTCTTCAGAGAGCTAGAAAAGGTGAAAGCTAGCGATGAAAACTTTATTGAAGATGGTCCTGGAGTTTTTCATCTGAGAGAATGTCTTTAGGATGAAACGGCTAGACTCGTTATCGTCTACTAAGATACCTAAAATATATTTTAGGTAAATTAGGGTGGTACCGTGAGATATGCTCGCCCCTACGTAGGGGCGAGCTTTTTTAGTGTATAGAAAACTAAAGGAGGAAATAATAATGGCAAAAAAAACTTTTTATGTTACAACGCCCATCTATTATCCAAGTGGCAAATTGCATATAGGACATACCTATACGACAGTAGCAGCAGATGCAATTGCTAGATTTAAACGTTTTTGTGGATATGATGTGAAGTTTTTAACTGGAACAGATGAACATGGAGAAAAAATACAAAAAACAGCAGCTGAAAAGGGGCTTCAGCCAAAGGAATATTTAGATACTATTGTAGGAGAAATAAAAAATCTTTGGGGAACAATGGAAATTTCCTATGATGATTTTATTAGAACGACAGAGGATAGACACAAAAAAATCATACAAGAAATATTTAAAAAGCTTTATGATAAAGGAGATATTTATAAAGGATCTTATGAGGGCTGGTACTGCACCCCTTGTGAAAGCTTTTGGACAGAAACTCAGCTTCTAGAGGGAAATAAGTGCCCAGATTGCGGCAGAGAAGCACATTTAGCAAAAGAAGAAGCTTACTTCTTTAAATTATCCAAGTATCAAGATAAACTGATGAAATACTTTGAAGAAAATCCAAGCTTTTGCTATCCAGAGTCTAGAAAAAATGAAATGCTAAACAATTTCTTGAAAGTAGGACTGGAGGATCTTTGTGTTTCTCGTACAACCTTTGATTGGGGAATAAAGGTTCCTTTTGATGAAAAGCATGTTATTTATGTATGGGTAGATGCCCTTTGTAATTATATTACTGCACTTGGATATCTAAGTGAAAATGAAGAAGAATATAAAAAATATTGGCCAGCAAATGTACAAATTGTTGGAAAAGAAATCGTAAGATTCCACACAATTATATGGCCTGCAATTTTAATGGCCCTAGATCTTCCCCTTCCAAAGCAAGTATTTGGCCATGGCTGGATATTATTTGCAGAGGATAAAATGTCAAAATCAAAAGGAAATATTGTATATCCAGAGCCGCTGATAGAGCGATATGGAATAGATGCACTAAAGTACTTCCTTCTTAGAGAATTTACTTTTGGACAAGATGGAAGTTATACCAATAAAAACTTCTTAACGAGAATTAATTCAGATCTTGCAAATGATCTTGGAAATCTTGTAAGTAGAACGACAGCAATGGTTGAAAAATATAGAGATGGGGTTATTCCAAAGGCAGGCATAGTAGGAGGCGTTCACGAAGAACTAAAAGAAATAGCAAAGAGCGCTTATGAAAAAGTAGAAAAAGCCATGGATAAACTTCAATTTAGTGAAGCACTAGAAGAAATATGGAAAGTAGTGAGAAGAACAAACAAATATATTGATGAGACTATGCCATGGGCATTAGCAAAGGAAGAAGAGAAAAAAGCGGAATTAGATACAGTGCTGTATAATCTATCTGAATCCATAAGAATTATCGCTGTTTTAATCAGCCCGTTTATGCATGTAACAGCAAACAAAATATATCATCATCTTGGAATTCAAGAGGATAAAGAGATACTAACTTGGGAAAGTGTACAAGAATTTGGAAAACTAAAAGTAAACACAAAGGTTTCAAAAGGCGAAGCATTATTCCCAAGAATTGATATCGAAAAAGAAATAGAGGAAATTGAAAAAATGTTTGCACCAAAGGAAGAAAAAGAAGCAGTAAAGATAGAGCATAAAGAAGAAATTACCATAGATGATTTTGACAAAGTAGAGCTTCGTGTAGGAAAAATACTTCATGCGCAGAAACATCCAAAAGCAGATAAGCTACTTATCTTTAAAATACAACTAGGAAGTGAAGAAAGACAAATCGTTTCAGGAATTGCAAAACACTTTAAGCCAGAAGATTTAATTGGAAAGCAGGTGGTGGTAGTTTGTAATTTAAAGCCTGTTAAATTAAGAGGGGTAGAGTCACAAGGAATGATTTTATCCGCAGCAACAGAAGATGATAAATTATTGGTACTTCCAAGTATTGAAGGAATACCATCCGGATCAGAAATAAGATAGAGGTGTTAACATGTTATTCGATACCCATGCACATTTAAACGATAGTAGATTCAAAGAAGACAGAGAAGCGGTAATAAACAGCTTAAAAAAAGAAAAAATAGAATATGTAGTCAATCCTGGAGCAGATATTCCCTCTTCTCTAAGTGCCATAGAGCTTTCTAAAAAGTATGATTTCATTTATGCCGCTGTTGGGGTCCATCCGCATGATGTAAAGGATATGGATGAAGATACCATGGCTGTTTTAAAAAGTCTTTCTCAAAATGAGAAGGTGGTGGCAATAGGAGAGATCGGATTAGATTATTACTATGATAATTCACCAAGGGATCTTCAAATCAAATGGTTTGAAAAGCAGGTAGAGCTTGCAAATGAAGTGAAGCTTCCCATTATCATTCACGACAGAGATGCCCATCAAGATACTTTTGATATTATAAAAAATAAAAAAGATGAAGCAATCGGGTGTGTACTTCACTGTTATTCTGGGAACGTAGAACTCGCTAGGGAATATGTAAAGATGGGATGCTTTATTTCTATTGCAGGTCCAGTGACCTTTAAGAATAATAAAAAGACCCAAGAAGTAGTAAAAGAAATTCCACTAGAGCATTTACTCATAGAAACGGATTCTCCTTATCTTTCCCCTCATCCCCATAGAGGAAAAAGAAATGATCCAAGATTTGTACGATATGTAGCAGAAAAAATAGCCATGGAAAAAGGAATTTCCTATGAAAAAGTCTGTCAAGTGACGATGGAAAACGGAAAAAGATTTTTTAATATAAAGTAAATTTAAATGGTTGCAACGAATCGTTGCAACCATTTAAATTTATAAGGTTTTCAGCTATCAATATAAGGTAAGTTTATCCGGATGATACTGTTTAATTATTTCGGTCATTTCTTCTTTTTTATCTCCTGGATTTTCTACGATTAAAATAAGTTCTCCTCTTTCCTTATGATAATTTATTTTACTTTTTATAGAGGAAGAAATTAAAAATCCAATTAAGCTTCCACCAGCTGCGGATAGGAGTATGATTAAAATAAATACAGAAAAGTGAGACAATCGTGAAAAAATATGGGAAGAAGAAATAGATAAAATAGCACCAAGGAAAAGTCCAACGAAAGCACCTATTTTTGAAGCAGATTTCCCCCTATTTTGTAGAATTTCTGTCTTATCCTCTTGATATTCATATTGTGCAACCGTATACACTTTTGATTCTTTTGGCATTATTTTTTTTAAATCATTCATACAATGATATGCATTTTTATTATTCTGAAAAAAAGCTAAAATGCTAGGCATATATACTCCCCCTTTCTAAAATTTTTACTGCCTTATAAAAATATAGGTATATTTATTATGTATATACACTAAAATTATAGGAGATAATCAAAAAAAAGGAGGGAAAATAAAAAAATGAATAAAATTATTTGACAAAACAGAGAAAATCGAATATAATATGTCAAGTCTTTTGAGGGAGGGTCTTTTCCAAAATAAGGAGGGATCTTATATGCGCCAAGAAGGAAAAAAACAGCTTATAATAATAATTATAGTAGCAGTATTTTTAGCAAGCGTAGGAATATACCAAGGATTAAACAAAAAAGTGGTTCTTAACGTAGGTAGCAAAAAAGAAAATATCAGTACCTTCTCCAAAACTGTAGGAGAATTACTAAAAGAAAAAAATATAAAATTAGAAAAAGATGACAAAGTCCTCCCGGATTTAAACGCTAAGTTAAAAGATGATATGAAGATTATCGTAAAAAGAGGTTTTAAAATCACTTTAACTTTAGATGGAGAAACACGAGAGATTATTACTACAGAAGACAATGTAAAAAATTTATTAAAAGAGCAAAAGATAAACATTTCAAAATTGGATCAAGTGATGCCATCTTTAGAGACCAAATTAAAACCAGACGACGAAGTGAAAATCATTAGAGTAGAAGAAAAAGTCGTAGTGGAGCCTCAGGAAATACCTTTTATCACCCAAACTGTATATGATGACAATTTAGAAATAGGAAACGTACAAAAAGTTCAAAATGGCATAAATGGAAAAAAGGAAGCTTCTTATAAGCTAGTCCTCAATGATGGAAAACAAGTAGAAAAAATATTTCTATCAGAGAAAGTGATTGCAGACCCTACCAATGAAGTGGTGAAAAAGGGAACAAAAAACTTTATCGTTACTTCAAGGGGAGATATAAGAAGGTTTAAAAAATCTATAGATATGGTAGCTACTGCTTATACAGCAGGATATGAAAGTACAGGAAAAAATCCTGGCGATCCAGGATATGGAAAAACTCGAATGGGAACAACGGTAAGACATGGAGTAGTTGCAGTAGATCCAAAAGTCATTCCCTTAGGAAGTAAGCTGTACATAGAATCTATGGATATGATTGCTGTAGCAGAAGATACGGGAAGTGCAATCAAAGGAAATAAATTAGATATATATGTACCTGAATTATCAAAAGCAAAGAAATTTGGGAAGAAAAAAATAAAAGTATATCTATTAGAATAATATAAATAAAAAGTCCCATATTATTTTAAAAAATAATATGGGACTTTGTTCTTGCTTAATTTAGAGTGTAGATTTAAAATATAGAGTGAGCGATGAAGGATGATATTTTTTATCCCTTAAGTTAAATCACTATTTTAAAATTTCATAGGATAAAATATCATCCTTCATAGAGCAGTGGGATTGAAAAGTTAGGCTAAAATAATAAGAGGTGAATGCTTTGATAAAAGAAGTGATCGTTGTAGAAGGAAGAGATGACATTGCAGCAGTAAAAAAA
>SWCA01001434.1_pt1 | contig 18331 bp, 18 predicted proteins | sample 4692961 | NCBI WGS metagenome assembly SWCA01 (sample SAMN10267275, study PRJNA491770) | bioreactor metagenome | isolation source: DHS bioreactor inoculated with | place: Japan: off Shimokita Peninsula
CCGCCAGCGTTCATCCTGAGCCAGGATCAAACTCTCAAAATAAACTTGGCTTTTTAGCTTAATGTTATATCCAGAATCACGGATGTGATTCATTATGACCTACTGTTTAATTTTCAAAGTTCATTTTTTCGTCCTCTCTTTCGAGGACAAATAATAATATATCATCTTTATTTTATTTCGTCAATACTTTTTTCAAAATTTATTTTGCTATTCTATCTTTATAGATCTTATACGTATTATATTCTTCATTGTACTGGGTTTGTCTAGCAACTCTTTTGGCAATAGCTTTTCTTCTTTTCAAATCAGATAAAGCATTTACATAAAAGAAGATCATCACTTGCCCGACTAGCGCGATAATAGAAATTAGGCATATCCAATTTATTAACATTTCATCTTATCCCTCTTTCGCCATTATTATTTTATCCTAAAAATCCGTTTTTAAGTAATCATTAACTATATTCTCTATTTTAACCTATTTCCCTCTATAATTGATACAAGAAATTTCTCCATTTATTGCTATTTCTCGAAAATAATAAAAAAGTCCCAGGCGTTTTTGACGCCTGGGAGTGGCTTTTGTCTTATTCTTGCTCTTTTTCTTCTTTTTTGTCTACAATTGGCTTCATTGTAGGGAATAATATTACGTCTCTTATAGATGCAGAATCCGTTAAAAGCATCATTACTCTATCTATACCAATACCTAATCCCCCTGTTGGTGGAAGTCCTACTTCCAAGGCATTTAAAAAGTCTTCATCTAGCATTTGTGCTTCATCATCTCCAAGTTCTCTTTGTCTTAGCTGTGCCATGAATCTTTCTTTTTGGTCGATCGGGTCATTTAATTCAGAGAATGCATTGGCTATCTCCCAAGTATTTACAAACGCCTCAAATCTATTTGTTATTGCTGGATTTTCTGGGTTACGTTTAGCAAGTGGAGAAACTTCTACTGGATGATGCGTTATAAATGTAGGTTGAATTAAATGCTTTTCTGCATATTCTTCAAATAAATCATTTATAACATGGCCTCTTGTCATTTCTGGTTTTATTTCTATTCCCTTTTGCTTTGCTATTTCTACTGCTTCTTCATCTGTTTTTATTTCATCAAAATCTACACCTGCATACATTTTAACCGCATCTTGCATGCTTAATCGCTTCCATGGCGGCGCTAGATCTATTTCCGTTCCTTGATAATTTATTTTTGTGGTGCCTAAGGCTTTTTCTGCCATGTACGCCACTACATTTTCCGTTATTCTCATCATTTCTTCATAATCTACATAAGCTTGATATAACTCTATCGCAGTATACTCTGGATTGTGTTTTATGGACATTCCTTCATTTCTAAACATTCTTCCCATTTCATATACTTTTTCAAATCCACCTACAATTAATCTCTTTAAATATAATTCATTTGCTATTCTTAAATACATATCTATATCTAAAGTATTATGATGGGTAATGAATGGTCTAGCAGATGCTCCCCCTGCTATGGTATTTAAAATAGGAGTATCCACTTCTAAGAAGCCTCTAGTGTCTAAAAATTCTCTTAATGCTTTTACTGCTTTATTTCTAATTAAAAAAGCATTTTTTACTTCTGGGTTCATAATCATATCTACATATCTTTGTCTATATCTCAAATCTTGATCTTTTAATCCATGGAATTTCTCTGGTAAAATTTGAAGAGATTTGCTTAAAAGCATTACTTCATGGGCTTTTACAGATATTTCTCCTCTTTGTGTTCTAAACACTTCACCTTTTACACCAATAATATCACCTATATCATAGGTAACAAATAAATCATAATCTTCTCCTATTTTATCTTTTCTAACATAACACTGTATTTTTCCCTCTTGGTCTTGTATATGTATAAAAGAAGCTTTTCCTTGTATTCTTTTGCTCATAATACGACCTGCTATGGATACTTCTTTTCCTTCTAAGCTTTCAAAGTTCTCTTTTATCTCTTCACTATGATGTGTTTGATCGTATTTTTCAATTTTAAATGGATCTTTTCCCATTTCTTGAAGTTTTGCTAGTTTTTCTCTTCTTATCATCAGCATCTCATTGAGACTTAGTTCTTCAGTATTCATTCCCTTTTCCTCCCTATTTATCTTCTTATATCTAATATTTCAAATTTCGCTATCCCGTCAGGAACGTGAACATCTACTACATCCCCTACTTTTCCACCTAAAAGTGCTTTCCCAACAGGAGATTCATTTGAAATTTTAAATTCATAAGGATCTGCTTCTGCTGAACCTACTATTGTATATTCTACTTCTTCATCAAAATCCAAATCCTTTACTTTAACAATAGATCCAATCGTTACAATGCTAGAGTCTATCTTGCTTTCATCAATAATTACTGCTTTTCTAATCATATTTTCAAGCTTTAATATTCTTTCTTCAAGCTGTGCTTGTTCGTTTTTTGCTTCATCATACTCCGCATTTTCTGATATATCACCAAAAGATATGGCTACTTTTATTCTTTCTGCCACTTCTTTTCTTCTCACTGCTTTTAAAAATTCTAACTCATCTTCTATCTTTTTATAGCCTTCTTGCGTTAGTAGAATCTCCTTTTTATTTTCCATGTCCCCTACATCTCCTTTTTCATATTTGACTTTTTAGTCTTCTAAAAATTTATTTCAATTTATTCCACTATTGAATTTATTTATCAATATTATATGATTATATGCGCTATATTATAAATTACTATTTTTTCTATGTCAAGGATTCTTCCTGATAAGATTTTAATTTGTCTAAAACATCTTTATACTTCTCCATTTTATTAATCTCATCTCTCACTTTTGCAGATCCCTTTAATCCTTTTAAATACCAAGCAATATGCTTTCTCATTTCTCTTATGGCTACATATTCTCCATCTTCTTCAATTGCCATATCTAAATGTCTTATTGCTGTGCTTACCTTTTCTATTATGGTGGGAGGGGGTAGCATTTCTCCTGTTTGTATATAATGGGCTGTTCTTTTAAATATCCATGGATTTCCTTGTGCTCCTCTTCCAATCATAACTGCATCACAATTAGTTTCTTTCATCATCCTAACTGCATCTTCTGCATGAAATATATCTCCATTTCCGATTACAGGGATAGAAAGTGCATCTTTTAATCTTTCAATTATCTCCCAATCCGCTTTTCCAGCATAAAACGCTTCTCTTGTCCTTCCGTGAATTGCAATTGCAGCAATTCCTGCATCCTCTGCAATTTTTCCAATTTCTATCGCATTTATATTTCTTTCATCCCACCCTTTTCTGATTTTTAAGGTAACGGGTTTTTCTGATTTTTTCACTACTTCTCTTAGTATTTCTTCTGCAAGCTTCGGATTTTTCATAAGTGCAGAGCCATCTCCATTTTTCACAACCTTTGGTGCAGGGCATCCCATATTAATATCTAATATTTCGTTTGGATATGCATTTAAAATCTCTGTGGCTTTCCCCATGAATTCTACTTCTGATCCAAATATTTGCACGGATATAGGATGTTCTCTTTTATCTATTTTAAGCATTTTTTTCGTATTTTCATCCTCATAGCAAAGGGCCTTTGCATTAATCATCTCTGTATATAAAAGTCCACAATCCATTTCTTTGCATAAAAGCCTAAAAGGAAGATCTGTTACCCCTGCCATGGGGGCTAAAAATACATTATTTTTTACTTTTATATTTCCAATTTTCATATGCTCAACCTTTCTAAATAAAATTTATAGAAAAAAGAATTGGGTTTTTATAAAAACCCAATTCTTTTTTTATTCCCTATTTCTATCATATATTATTCTTAATCCATCTAAGGTTAAAAATTTATCCACATACTCTATTGTTTTCGTTTCAGGTGCAATTAAAGACGCAAGCCCTCCTGTTGCAACTACCGTTACTTTTTTACTTCCGATTTCCTTTTTCATCATACTTACAATATTATCAACAAGCCCTGCATATCCATATATTATGCCCGATTGCATTGCTGCAACTGTATTTTTACAAATTGCCATTCCAGGATTTACAAGTTCCACTCGAGGAAGCTTTGATGCTTTTTGAAATAAGGCTTCACTTGAAATTTTTATTCCAGGAGAAATAGTTCCGCCTAGATATTCTCCTTTTTCGGATATTGCACAAAAGGTTGTGGCTGTACCAAAATCTACCAATATTAAGGCCCCTCCATATTTTTCATATCCTGCTACTGCATTTACAATTCGATCTGCTCCAACTTGTTTTGGATTATCATATTTTATATTGATTCCCGTTTTTATTCCAGGTCCTACAATCAAAGCTTCTCTATTGCAATATTTTTTTGCAAAATTTTCAAGAGAATGCATTACATTTGGAACAACAGAAGATATAATTACATCTTTTACTTCTTCTATATCTAAATTCTCATATTTAAATAAATCTCTAATGAGCATTCCATATTCATCTGATGTTTTATTTCTATCTGTACTGATTCTCCAATCACTAATTAGCTCTTTTTCTTTATAGACACCTAGAACCATGTTTGTATTTCCTACATCAAATACAAGTAACATAGTTTAACCTTCTTTCTATCTTTTAATAAATTTCAATCCTTTTATTACTCCTGTTACAATTAAAATAGCCACACATATTTCTGGTATTCCATTGCTTATTCCTATTCCTAAGATAATCTTTCCAACCGTATTTATATCTCCACCTATCGCTTTAACAAATTTAACACCATAGAGTAGATAAATCATAGACAGTACCCCTACGGTATTTGTAAGGGTTCCTAGTGCACCTGTTAAAGCTACAGCTACTGTTTCGTTTTTAATTATTTTTCCCAAACCACTATATACATAATAAGAAACAATCCCAATTAAAATCCTTGGTAAAATCGAAACCATCGGGTTCCAAAATACAAAAGATACAGGTGTTGGGGATGTTACACTTTGAATCATACTAAAAATACCAAAAATTAATCCAACCAAAGCGCCAACTAATGGTCCTTCTATTATTGCTGCAATTATAACTGGTATATGCATTATTGTCGCCTTTGTAGGTCCTATAGGAATAAAACCTAAAGGAGTCATACCCAGTATAGCGCTAATAGCGCCAAGCATTCCTATCACTGCCATTTTTCTTGTGGTTAAACTTCTAGTAGCAATCATACTATACACCTCCGTTCCAGCTCTTTACGATGCCGGACTATTTTTATTTTATTTTCTTGAAACTAGTCAAGCTCCAAAAGGATGCTAGCTACAACGCTTTTATTTTAACAGTATTGTATACAAGTTTCAATAAATTTTTTAAAATTAAATGCTAGATATTTCGATAAATTTCTTCATAAGAAGGAATATTTTCTACACTTTTACTATTTTTTACTCCTTTAATAATACTTTTTTCTACAACTTCCGCAGCTAGTGATCCTACTAAATTCACATCGCACTCTATTTCTCCTGTGGCTAGGGTAAATATAGTATCTCCATCTAACATGGTATGAATAGGAAATATGGCCTTTGCATACCCATTATGTGCCATTTGCGAAATTTTTGTACATTCATTTTTAGTTAGTTTTCCATTTGTAACTACAACTCCTATGGTTGTGTTTTGCATGGTAAAGTCTTGAGATGTTAAGCCATTTTTCATAGTTTCATACGTATTGATAAAATTTTTTCTTTTTTCATCTAATGCTCCAGCAATTATTTTTCCGTTTTCATATACATCTCCAAAGGGGTTTACTGCAATAAGGGCGCTCACTATAAGTCCATTATCTAGCCTTATAGAATAACTTCCTATTCCGCCCTTCATGGCATATTCTATTCCCTTAAATTTTCCTACTGTTGCGCCGCATCCTGCTCCATAATTTCCTTGCAACAAAACATCCTCTGATGCCGCCTCACAGGCTTCATATCCCATTTTAAAATTTGGTCTTATCTTATGGTCTCCTACATGCAAATCAAATAAAACAGCGCCTACTACAATAGGTACCTTCGTTACGCCTACGTCAAAGCCTATATCTTTTTCTTCTAAATATTTTGCTACCCCACAAGTAGCTTCTAATCCAAAAGCAGAGCCTCCTGATAATACGACAGCATGCGCCTTATCCACTAGATTAATAGGATTTAAAAGATCTGTTTCTCTCGTTCCTGGTGCAGATCCTCTTACATCGACTCCACAAGTAGCTCCTTTTTCACACAGCACTACAGAGCATCCTGTTAATCCATTTTTATCCTCAATTTGTCCTACTTTTATTCCTTTTACGTCTAATACATTTTCTTTAAACATATCCTTTTTCCCCTCTTATAGATACTTCTCCTGATAATAGTTCCTTTTTTTCATTATTTTCATCTAATACAATCAAATTGCCCTTTTCATTTATGTCGATTGCCTTTGCTTTTGTTTTTTCTTCTCCTTTTAGAATATAAACCGTTTTTCCTATTATCGCTGAATTTTCTTTACATATTTTTATAATTTCATGGGGATCTTTCTTTTGGATATAGTTTAAATATAATGTTTCAAATTCCTCTATTATAGACTTTAATAGCTCTATTCTTTTTATCTGATATCCTTCTCTCCAGATGGAAGTAGCCATATGCTTTACCTCTTGAGGAAAATTTAAATTTTTAACATTCATTCCCATACCAACTATTAAATAATCTATTTTATCTATCTCAGCACTCATTTCCGTTAGTATTCCACATACTTTTTTCCCATTAAGGAGAATATCATTTGACCATTTTATAGATGGGCTTATCCCTAATTTATTTAATGCTTTTACAATACTTGCACCTACCACTTGTGTAACAAAAGGAGCCTCGTAAGGATATATATTTGGTTTTAATATTATACTGACCCATATCCCATCTCCTTTCAAAGAATGCCAATATCTTCCCATTCTTCCTCTTCCTTTAGTTTGCTCTTCTGAAATGATCAAGGTTCCCTCAATTGCCTCTTTTGCTATTTTCTTTGCATAATCATTTGTAGATCCTATCGTATCAAAATATACGACTTTTTTTCCAAGAATTTTTGTATTCAAATTATATTTTACAATATCTTCTGTTAACAAATCTGGACAAGACACGATTCTGTATCCTTTCTTTGTTATGGATTCGATCTCATATCCCTGTTCTTTTATATTTTTTATATGTTTCCATACTCCACTTCTTGTTATCCCTAGTTTTTCTGAAATCTCTTCCCCTGATATAAAATCCTCTTTATGATTTAAAAGTATATTTAGTATTTTCTCCTTCACACGATCCCTCTTTTCTTTTTAATAAAGTTATACTAAATAGACTATATCAAAATATTTTATATAAAAAAAGCAAAATATCTTCTTGTTGCCTTCTTTTTTCGCTACAAAAAAGCCTATATCATTTTCATTGCTATTTTCAACCCATAAATTTAAAAAGTATTTTTTTATCAATTTATAAGTTTTAGCAATAAAAACAATATAGACTCTTAAGAAAGTTCTTTGAATAAGTTCTATCCAAATAGACTTAGCATTACTCCTGCTGCTACTGCAGATCCTATAACCCCTGCTACGTTAGGTCCCATAGCATGCATTAAAAGGAAATTAGAAGGATTTGCTTCTTGTCCTACTTTATTTGCAACCCTTGCTGCCATTGGTACTGCAGAAACTCCTGCTGAACCGATTAGCGGATTCATTGGCTCTTTTAAGAATTTATTTAATACCTTCGCAAGAATAACTCCTGCTGCTGTTCCAATCCCAAAGGCAACTACCCCTAGCGAAAGGATTTTTAACGTTTCAACTCTTAAGAATTTTTCTGCACTTGCAGTTGCTCCAACACTTAATCCTAAGAATATAGTTACAATGTTTATTAATTCATTTGTGGCTGTTTTTGTAAGTCTCTCTGTAACACCACATTCTTTAAATAGATTTCCAAGCATCAACATACCAATTAACGTAGCTGCTGGTGGTAAAATTAAAGAAACAACGATTGTAACAATGATTGGGAATAATATTTTTTCTTTTTTTGAAACAGGTCTTAACTGTCCCATTACAATTTCTCTTTCTTTTTTTGTTGTTAACGCCTTCATAATAGGAGGCTGTATAACAGGAACTAAAGCCATGTAAGAGTATGCCGCAACGGCTATTGGCCCAAGTAATTCTGGTTTTAATTTTGTGGCTAAGAATATAGCCGTTGGTCCATCTGCTCCTCCTATAATTCCGATAGCAGAAGCTGCTTGTGCATCAAATCCTAATAAGATTGCTCCTATAAACGTAAAGAATATACCTGCTTGTGCTGCTGCTCCAAGTAATAAACTTATTGGATTTGCAATAAGTGGACCAAAATCTGTCATAGCTCCTACACCCATGAATATAAGGGGTGGGAATATACCAAGTTCATCTCCCTGGAATAAATAATGAAGTAATCCTCCTGGAAGCTTCGTCATAAAATCTGCTGCAAATATACCCTCTTGGGCCTGAATTGCGGCGGCTTGATCTTGCACTGCATGAAATTTAATGAGTGTTTCTGGATGTGCCATTAATCCTGCTAAAGGAAGATTTGCTAGAAGCATTCCAAATGCAATTGGAACTAATAAAAGCGGCTCAAATCCCTTTGCTATGGCTAAATATAAGAATAAACAAGCTACTGCTATCATTACGATCTGCTGCCAAGTTATCGCAGCAAAACCAGTACTTCCTAAAAAATCCATTATAACTTGTCCCATGATGCATCTCCTTTCTTTGTGATGTGTAGTTTTAATCTTTTTCCGATCTTATTTTAAAGTTACTAATACATCTCCACCATTTACGGATGCACCTTTTGTAACACTTATAGACGCTACCACACCATCAGCAGGAGCCATAAGTTCATTTTCCATTTTCATTGCTTCAAGAATTACTAAAACTTGTCCTTTTTTAACACTGTCTCCTTCTTTTACTTTTACATCATTGATTGTTCCTGGCATTGGAGCTGCTATAGAATTTCCTCCTGCAGGTGCTGCTGGTTTTGGAGCCGCTGGAGCTGCCGCTGGTCTTGCCGCAGGTGCTGCTGCTCTTGGAGCTGCTGCTGGTCTTGTTACTGGGGCAGGTGCTGCACCATCTTTTATTTCTTCTACTTCAACATCATAAGCAACGCCATTTACTGTCACATTAAACTTTTTAATCATATTTATACCCTCCTAATGGTCCAACTTTTTGGTTTGCATATTTATTATCATTTTTTATGATCTTCATTGAAAATTTATCTCATTTGTTCTGCTCTTCCTGCTGCAGCCCATGATGAATCTTCACCATGTCTTTCTATTTTTCTAACGATGATATTGCTCATAGAAGTTCCTAAAGAAGCAGCTACGGCTGCACTAATTGCAGCAACTAAATCTCCTTCTTTGCTTTCTTCTACTACTGTTTCTGTTTCTTGTACAGATTGTACTACAGTTTTTATTTCCTTTGGCTTTTCTCCCACCATTTTATTCATCAATTTTATAATGAATTGCAATAGTATTAAAACTGCAAATACAATACCCATGGCAAGTACTGCTACAACCAAGCAACCCATCATTTTCTCTGCCATAGTTAAGGAATTGATATCCTTTGACATAGCTTCTAATAATTTAGTTAAATCCATATTTTTTCACCTTCCTGACTATTATAGAGGTATATTTCCATGCTTTTTAGAAGGTCTTGTTTCACGCTTAGATTTAAGCATTTCAAAAGCATCACAAATTCTTATTCTAGTTAATGCTGGTTCAATAACATCATCTACAAAGCCTCTTTCTGCTGCTTTGTATGGAGTAGCAAATTCATCACTGTACTCTTTTATCTTTACTTTTCTCATTTCAGCAGGATTTTCTGCATTTTTTATATCATTTCTAAATATGATGTTTGCAGCACCTTGTGGTCCCATAACTGCTATTTCTGCATTTGGCCATGCATATACCAAATCTGCACCCATGTCCTTAGAGCACATAGCAAGATATGATCCACCATAAGCTTTTCTTGTGATAATTGTTACCTTTGGAACAGTTGCTTCACAGTAAGCATAAAGCATTTTTGCTCCATGTCTTATGATTCCACCATATTCCTGAGCCGTACCTGGTAAGAATCCTGGAACGTCTACAAAGTTTAAGATTGGTATATTAAATGCATCACAAGTTCTTATAAATTTAGCAGACTTATCTCCTGCATTGATATCCAAGCATCCTGCCATGAACATTGGTTGATTTGCAATGATTCCTACACTTTCTCCATTTATTCTTGCAAATCCAGTAAGGATATTTTTAGCAAAATGTGGTTGTACTTCAAAGAAATATCCATCATCCACTACAGATTCAATAATTGCTTTCATGTCATATGGTTTGTTAGAATCTGCTGGTACCATTGTATTTAACGCTTCTATTACTTTATTTGGATCATCAGCAGTTTCAAATATAGGTGCCTTTTCTACATTATTTGAAGGCAGGAAGCTAAGTAATGTTCTAACTTGTGCGATACAAGCTTCATCATTTTCTGCTGCAAATTGAGCTACTCCTGAAACACTATTATGAGTCATAGCCCCTCCTAATGCTTCAGCAGAAACATCTTCCCCTGTAACAGTTTTTATAACTTGAGGTCCTGTTATAAACATTTGGCTTGTTTGATCTACCATGAATATGAAGTCTGTAAGTGCTGGAGAATAAACTGCTCCACCTGCACAAGGTCCCATGATTACAGATATCTGAGGAATAACCCCTGAAGAAATTGTATTTTTATAGAATATTCTTCCGTAACCAGATAAAGCGTCTACTGCTTCTTGTATTCTAGCTCCACCAGAATCGTTAAGTCCTACAATTGGCGCTCCCATTCTTAAAGCAAGATCCATTGCTTTTTCTATTTTCTTTGCATGCATTTCTCCTAAAGATCCACCAACTACAGTAAAGTCTTGCGCATATGCATATACAAGTCTTCCATCCACTTTACCATATCCTATTACTACCCCTTCTCCTGGAGCATCTACTTTCTCCATTCCAAAGTTAGTACATCTATGTTTTACAAAAGCATCAAGTTCTACAAAGCTTCCTTCATCAAATAAAAGATTTAGTCTTTCTCTTGCTGTAAGCTTTCCAGCATCATGTTGCTTTTGTATTCTCTTTTCTCCACCACCAAGCTCTATCGCTTTTCTTTTTTTACGAAGTGCTTCTAATTTTTCTTGAGACATTCATGCCACCTCCTGCTTTATATTAAAAGGTATTATTTTCTTTCGCTTAGTTCTAATAATATTCCATTTGTGCTTTTCGGATGACAGAAAGCTATTTTTGCTCCACCTGCTCCATATCTTGGTTTTTCATCAATCATTTTATATCCTTTTTCTTTTACTTCTTCTATTGCTTTTTCTATATCATCTACTCTTAAGGCAACGTGTTGTATTCCTCCACGTCCTCCATTTTTTTCTATGAATTTTGCAATTGGTCCATCTGGAGAAGTAGATTCTAAAAATTCAAGTTCTGTGTCTCCTACTGGTAAAAAAGCAACTTTTACTTTTTGATCTTCTACTACTTCTGTTCCTTCACATTTTATTCCTAATACATCCTCATAGAATTTGATAGTTTCTTCAAGATTATTTACTGCTATTCCTATATGATCTACTCTAGATACGTTCATGATTATTCCTCCCTTATTTTATTTAATAATTTTATTTATAATATTTTCCGTTATGGTATACGGATCGGTCTCTCTACTGAGGGTTTTCATCAGCATGTTTTCTATTTCTTCCGATTTTTCAATGGTTTTAATTTTCTTTTCTATCTCTCTATAAACAAGCTGCTTTATTTCTGTTTTATTTCTTTCTAATCTTTTTTCAGATAAAGTATTCTTTTCTGTTTGATGCGCTTTATGCTTTAATATATTCTGAAGTAAGGTACTAACCCCTTCTCCACTTTCTCCCACTGCTAAGCTCACCGGTGGCCTAAGTTCCCAATCTTTTTTAAAGTCTAACATCATTTCTATTTCAAGCGCAGTTTTTTTCGCTCCATCTTTATCTGCTTTATTGACAACAAATACATCTCCTATTTCCATTACGCCTGCTTTTATTGCCTGTATGTCATCTCCAAGTCCCGGCACCATGACCATTACGGTTGTATCTGCTGTCTTTACAATGTCCACCTCAGATTGGCCAACTCCTACTGTTTCAATGAATATATAATCACAACCATAGGCATCTAATACTTTTATTGCACCTTGTGTTGCTTTTGAAAGTCCACCAAGATATCCTCTCGTTCCCATGGATCTTATAAATACCTTTGGATCTAAGTTTAAATCAGACATTCTAATTCTATCTCCAAGAATTGCTCCAAAGCTAAATGGGCTTGTAGGGTCTATTGCAATAACCCCTATTTTCAGGTCTTTCTTTCTTAATTCTTTTACAAGTTTATCGGTTAAAGTGGATTTGCCAGCCCCAGGAGGACCTGTTATTCCTATTACATAGGCCCCTTTTGTATTTTTATATATTTCTTTTAATATTTCTAAATACCCTTCACTTTCATTTTCTATAATAGAAATAAGCCTAGCACAAGCAACCTTGTTTCCTTCTAAAAGCTTTTTTACTATTTCCATTTTGAAATACCACCTTATTGATATTGGATAAGTCGACCTTCCAATCAACTTATCCAATTTATATTAGTCTGCTTTTCTTTTTAAGTTTTCTTTTATATATTCTATAGTAGTGTTTGTTGGTGTTCCAGGAGTAAATACTTCTGCTACTCCTTTTTCTTTAAGGAAAGGAATATCTTCATCTGGAATAACTCCTCCACCTACTACTAATACTTCATCATATACACCTTCTGCTTTTAATAATTCTACAACCTTTGGAAGAAGGTGATTGTGTGCTCCTGATAATATACTCATAGCAACAACATCTACATCTTCTTGAACTGCAGTTTGTGTTATTTGCTCTGGTGTTTGTCTAAGTCCTGTATATATAACTTCCATTCCCGCATCTCTAAGTGCTCTAGCGATAACTTTTGCACCTCTATCATGTCCATCTAAACCAGGTTTTGCAACTAAAACTCTAATTGGTCTTGCCATTTTTATTCCTCCTCAATTTATAAATTATCTATTTTTAACGGTTATTATATTCTAACAGATTGCTTATATTCTCCGAACTCTTCTCTCATTACACCACAGATTTCTCCTAAAGTTGCATATTCTCTAACTGCATCTAAGATGTATGGCATTAAGTTTTCATCTGCATTACAAGCTTTTCTTAAACTTTCTAATTTTTCACTTACAACGCCATTATCTCTTTTTCCTTTTAACCCTGCAATTTTTTCTTTTTGTCTTTCTCCAACAGATGGATCCACTCTTAATAATCCCTTTGGCGCTTCTTCTTCCACTTGGAATTTATTCATACCAACGATTATTCTCTCTTGTCCTTCTACTTCTTTTTGATATTTATAAGATGAATCCATAATTTCTTGTTGCATATATCCTTTATCTATGGCAGATGGAGAACCACCTAGGCTATCAATTTTTTCGATAAGTGCCATGGCTTCTTTCTCAATCTTGCTTGTTAAGCTTTCCACATAGTAAGAACCTGCAAGTGGATCGATTGTATCTGCAACGCCACTTTCATGTGCAACAATTTGTTGTGTTCTAAGTGCGATTCTAACAGATTCTTCTGTTGGAAGTGCTAATGCTTCATCTTTAGAGTTTGTGTGTAATGATTGTGTTCCTCCAAGTACAGCTGCTAATGTTTGAATGGCAACACGAACGATATTATTATCTGGTTGTTGTGCTGTTAATGTAGATCCACCTGTTTGTGTGTGGAACTTAAGCATCATAGATTTTGCACTCTTTGCATTAAATCTTTCTTTCATTATTTTAGCCCATAATCTTCTTGCCGCTCTATATTTTGATACTTCTTCTAAAAGGTCATTATGTGCATTGAAGAAGAAAGATAATCTTGGTGCGAAATCATCTACATCTAATCCTGCATCTATAGCAGCTTGAACATAAGCTATACCATTTGCTAATGTAAATGCAACCTCTTGGATAGCCGTAGAACCTGCTTCTCTTATATGGTATCCTGATATACTAATTGTGTTCCACTTTGGAACTTCTTTTGAACAATATTCAAATATATTTGTGATTAATCTCATAGATGGCTTTGTTGGGAATATATATGTTCCTCTTGCCACATACTCTTTTAATATATCATTTTGAATTGTTCCTCTTAATTTATCAGCACTTACTCCTTGCTTTTCTGCTACTGCTATATACATAGCAAGTAAAACAGATGCTGGAGCATTTATAGTCATAGAAGTAGAAACCTTATCTAAAGGAATTCCATCAAATAATATTTCCATATCCGCAAGAGAATCTATAGCAACCCCTACTTTTCCAACCTCTCCTTCAGAGATTGCATCATCTGAATCATAACCCATTTGAGTTGGAAGGTCAAATGCAACAGAAAGACCCATTGAACCTTGTTCAATTAAGTATTTATATCTTTTGTTAGACTCTTCTGCTGTTGCAAAACCTGCATATTGTCTCATTGTCCAAAATCTACCTCTATACATAGTAGGTTGTACACCTCTTGTAAAAGGATATTGTCCTGGGAATCCAAGATCATTTTCATAATCTAATCCTTGTGCATCTAATGGTGTATATAATCTCTTTAATTCTTCACCTGAACCTGTTTTAAACTCACCTTTTCTCTCTGGGAATTTTGCTAAACTTTTTTGAACAGAGCCATCCCATTTTTCTATCCCCTGCTCTATTTTTTGTAATCCATCATTTTGACACATATAAATCTTTCCTCCTTGTTTTTAAAATTTTTTCGCCTAAAATTTTATATCAATACAATATAGTATTAAAAACACAGTATAATTTTAACATTTATTTACAGATTTCTCAAACTATTCTTATTTTATTTTCATAGTTCCTGTATTTACAAATCTGTCATGCCAAGATAATGCCTTTGATATTACATGAGGTGTATGTTTGAATTTTCCTTTTAATGCTTCCTCTAAATATTCTTTTAGCATGTCTTTGTAATCTGGATGTGCACAGTTTTCAATGATAGTATGTGCTCTTTCTAAAGGAGATAATCCTCTTAAATCTGCAACACCTTGTTCTGTAACAATCACCATTACATCATGCTCTGTATGATCATGATGGGAAACCATTGGAACAATACTAGAAATATCCCCATTTTTAGCAATAGATTCTGTTGTAAAAATTGTAAGATATGCATTTCTTGCAAAATCTCCAGAGCCACCTATCCCATTCATCATTCTACTTCCCATAATATGGGTAGAGTTTACATTTCCATATATATCAACTTCAATAGCTGTATTCATGGCAATTACACCAAGTCTTCTTGCTATTTCTGGATTATTGCTTATTTCTTGTGGTCTTAATATTAATTTTTCTCTATATTTTCCAAAGTTCTTGTAAAAATCATCTAGTCTATCTGGTCCAATTGTAAGAGACGTAGCAGATGCACTCTTAATTTTACCTGCATCTATCAAATCTAGTACAGAATCTTGAAGTACCTCTGAATAAACCATTAAGTCTTCAAAATCAGATTCAACAAGTCCACCTAAAACTGCATTTGCAACACTTCCAACTCCTGATTGTAATGGAAGTAAATTTTTAGGAAGTCTGCCTGCCTGTACTTCTTTTTCCAAAAATCCAATTAGATTCTTAGCCATTTTTTTTGAATTTTCATCAATTGGTGCTACTGGTCTTGTTTTATCTGTTATATCTGTATATACGATTGCTGCAATTTTGTCTGGGTTACATGGAATATATGTTGTTCCTATTTTATCATCTGCTTTTACTAGAGGAATAGGTTGTCTATTTGGAGGATTTTTAGGGCTGTATATATCATGAATTCCTTCTAATTCTATTGGTTGACTTGTGTTTATTTCTACGATTACTTTGTCTGCCATTTCTACAAATACATTTGAATTTCCTATAGATGTAGATGGTATAATATTTCCTTCTTCTGTAATAGCAACCGCTTCTACTAGTGCAATATCCATTTTCCCGAAGAAACCATATTTTACCCATTGTGGCGTATGGCTTAAATGCATATCTGCATATTTTACAGCTCCATTATTTATTCCATTTCTACATTCTGTATTCGTTTGATAAGGATACCTTCTTTTCATTACCCCTGATTTAGCTAGCGCTCCATCAAGTTCCTCTCCTACAGATGCACCCGTGATTAAAGTAAGTCCTATTTTGTCCCCTTTTTCTGCTCTTTCAGCGATAGCAAGCGGAACTGCTTTTGGATATCCAGCAGGAGTAAATCCACTTGCTCCAACAACCATTCCATCTTTAAAAAATTCTGCTGCTTCATTTGCAGACATAACCTTTTTCTCTAATTCTTTACATCTTAATCTTTTTTCCAAAATAATACCCTCCCTTACTATTCATCTTTTATTTCTGTAAACTTTTCATAACAACTCTTTAGCGCTACGATTAATGATTTTTTTGCAGAACCATAATATCTATTTTTTATTTCATTTTCAAGCTCCCTAAATTTTAAAATACTGCATCCAACAAGAAGATCTTTCATAAATTTTCTTGCCGTAGTAGTGGCTAATGTTGTATCACAGTCTATTATGACTCCTGTTTTCCTATCTACTAAAAGCCCTATTCCGATAACCGAATACATTTCTGCTGCTGTTATTCCACTTGGTAACTTTGCATAACCTGATACATACACAGTATTTTTTAACATTTGAATGCGCAGCTTTGAATTTCTTTATTCTTGATTCAAAACTGCTCTACCCTCCCTTTTTTTGTAGTATATATCTATTGTACACTACATAGGAAGTTTGTGTAATATGATCATAAATAAAAGCCTTCCTAAAAGGGCAAATGGATAGGCTCTTCCTATCTAAACATTCATAAAAAAAGCGACAAAACAAAGATATATATATATCTTTAGTTTTGCCGCTTTAAATCTACTTTATTGATAAAAATTTGTTTTATCACAGTAAACTCTAGGCTTATCTATATTCATTTTTTAAATTTTTTATTCTGTTTTTTATCTTCCAAAATCTGGCTTTATGATAAAATTTTATTTTACCACAACAGATTTTAGACTATGTTTTCTGTTTATGTTTATTATATAACAAAATACGATCTATTTCAATTTTTTTTTTGAAAATTTTGATTTCTCCCCTATTTATTTTTTGATAGATTAAAAGAGAATGTTTCAAAAAAAGAAGCCAAATTCGACCTCTTTTTTCTTATTATCTTACTATACCAATAAAGATTAATATCGCTCCAAGCAATACGCCTCCAAAACCTAATATCAACAGCTGTCTAAATAATTTAGCACTGTCTTCTTCCTCATGAGCAGAAGCCATCGCTAATGCTCCAAGGGTTGATAATGGAGAATTCGTAACAAAATGGGCACCAAGAATAATTGCTGAAATTAATGTTTCCGCCTTTACTGATCCACCCATTGTATCCACTAATCCTGGAACAGTTGGAATTAGCGTTGGCATTACAACTCCTGATGCAGAAGATACAGAGGACATTAATCCTCCAACTATGGATAAGATTGGTGCTGCTGTTTTTTCATTCATCAAAGCAGATAATGTTTCTGTAAGATATTTAATTCCTCCTGCTTTATCTACAACGGATACTAATACGCCTACTCCTGTTACAAGTAGCAAAGTTCCCCACGGAATTGCTGCGATGGTTTTCTTTTCATCCGCTGCATTTAATAACAGTAATATTGCTCCACCAACAAAAGCCACCATACCTATGTGCCATTTTAACACAATAATCGCTACAACCACTAAAGCAATTACAGTTAGTGTATGTTTTTGTACAGTATTGAAAGGATCTGGTTTTTCTTTTGTGATTTCTTTATCTGATTGAAGCTTAAATCCACCTAATGCTATATATACTAATAATGCTATGATAACCTGTGCAATAATTATATTAATAAATACATGCATAGTAACATCCATTCCAATTTTTTCACTAAGCTGTGTAGTAATGATCCCCGTTGGTGCAATTGGAGATAATCCACCTGCATTGGATCCTGCAATAACCATTGCTGCCATTAATAATGAATTTATTTTTTCTTCATGGGCTACTGCCATGGCAATCGGTAATATCAATGCACAAACTGCTATGTTACCAGGTCCTATAGCTGCTAAAACTGTAGAGAAAACAAAAAACAATATTGGTATTAATTTTTTATTTCCTTTTGCAAGATATCCTGCTTTTCTAGCTAACAATTCTAAGGTACCATTTACTTTTGCAATACTAAATAAAAATGTCATTCCTACAAGTACGAAAAATAATGATGTATTAAATCCTGAAATAAACGGTTTTCCTTTTGCTGCTGGAGCAGACATAGCTACTATTTTTGGTATTGTAGGATCTTTAGAAATATCCGTCATAACAAAAAAA
>SWCA01006557.1_pt2 | contig 18269 bp, 18 predicted proteins | sample 4692961 | NCBI WGS metagenome assembly SWCA01 (sample SAMN10267275, study PRJNA491770) | bioreactor metagenome | isolation source: DHS bioreactor inoculated with | place: Japan: off Shimokita Peninsula
ATTTCGGAGAGAGACATGTTTTTCAAGTCCTTACCTTTTTTCAAGGTTTGGCTTTCTAGATAGTTAAAGCGCTGAATGAACTTCAGGTTAGTTCGTTCCAGAGCAGCTTCCGGGTCAATGCCATAAAGCCGGGCAGCATTGACCATCGCAAAAAACAAGTCTCCAAATTCAGCTTCAATTTTGTCTCGGTTATTTTCTGTCAACTCATGCTGCAACTCATTCACCTCTTCTTTCACCTTGTCCCACACCTGATCCGGATGGTCCCAGTCGAAACCAACACCGCTGGCTTTCTCCTGTATCCGGTTGGCCTTTACCAAAGCGGGCAGCGAAGCAGGAACACCTTCCAGCACCGTCTTCTTTTTTCGGCCTTTTTCCTTCAACTTTAAAGCTTCCCAGTTTTGCTCCACTTCGCGGGCATTGTTCACATCCACCTCGCCATAAATATGGGGATGACGATAGATTAGCTTCTCGTTCAGACTATTGATTACATCGCTGATATCAAAGGCCTTTTGCTCTGAACCAATCTTGGCATAAAACACAATGTGCAACAGTAAATCGCCCAGCTCCTTTTTTATTTCCTGAAGATCGGCCTGCAAAATGGCATCACCCAGTTCGTAGGTTTCTTCAATGGTGAGCCTGCGTAACGACTCAAAAGTCTGCTCGCGATCCCAAGGGCATTGCTCGCGCAGTTCATCCATAATCTCCAAAAGTCTTCCAAAAGCTTCTAATTTATCTTTCATCGGTGGGGGCATTTTTAATTGAATTCAACAAAACTACAATCTTTCCTGAAAGTGACCAGAAGAAGCCGGAAAAAGATAAAAACGAATCACCCGCCCGAGCGCTTCACTTTGTATCCCTCGGCTTGAAGAATCTGCATGACCTTGTCCCGAAAATCGCCCTGAATCATGACTTCACCATCTTTCGCTGATCCCCCTACTCCGCACTTCGACTTTAACCGTTTTCCCAGAGCTTTCAGGTCGTCATCGTTTCCTACAAAACCAGTCACCAGCGTAACCGCTTTCCCTTTCCGGTTCTTTTTATCCAAACTCACCCGTAAATCCTGCTGCTTCGGAACCAGTGTTTGCTGTTCCTCCCGCTCTTCCTTATTAAAACTGAAATCAGGATTGGTAGAATAAACTATTCCTAAGCGCTCTTTCCAATCTTTTGCCATAATTTTTGTCTTTAGCATTTCAAAAGTAACAAGAATATATGAGGCTACAGCTCCTGCTGCTCATTCTTTTTGGCTGACTGATATGAACCTTTAGGAGTTGGATTGGTTGCAGTAGAAAACGAATTGGCAAGAGAAAATGACACGACTGATTGAAGTAAATGGCAGGGAGGATATTTTACCAAAGTATCGGAATACACCCATTGGTCTATTATTGGAATACCAAAATCTAAATAAGACATTTAGTGCCTATGAAAAACCGAGAATGCTTATTGGCATGTGCATGGACAACCGTAAAAACCTGTGGGTTCCGGACAATTTTGCATACATCATCCGGTCGGGTGGCGCCAACCTGTTTTACCACGAATTTCAGGTTTCATACGCCATTGGGGTTGGTGGGGTTCAGCACATTGCTTTAATTGGTCATACCAACTGCGAGATGGTTCAGCTCGAAGAACGCAAAGATAAATTTATTAACGGATTGGCTATCAATGCCGGGTGGGAAAAAGATACTGCACAAATGCATTTCGAAAACCTTTCGCCTTTTTTTGAAATTGGCAATGCGGTGGATTTTTTAGTCGCCGAAGCCGGTAGACTTCGCCGGCGTTATCCCAAGGTCACCATCGCCCCGCTGTTTTATAATGTTGTGACCAATAACCTGGAACAAATCGAAGTTGAATAATCCCCAGAACCACAAACGCTCCGGGGATTATCTGTCTGATTAAAACTTAAAATCAATTCCGACAAAGAAATGAGTTCCGGCCTGCGGAAAATAGCCGTCCATTTTGTAGCGGTCGCCACTCAACCGGTAAGAGTAAACCCAGGCATTACTTTCGTATTCCACATCGAATAGGTTGTTCACCATCAGATGCAGTTTCACCTCATCAAACAATTTCATTTTCCAGGCATACTCAACTTTCAGATTATTCACAAACCAGGAGTCCAGCTTCCGGTCTTCGCTCGCTGAATTGTCAATGTATTGATCACTCACATAATTAGACAGCAGACTGATGTTAAAACCCTGGGCCGGGGCAAACTTCCACTGACTATTCACAATCACATTGGGCGAAAAGGCTAAGTCCGTTTCTCCCAACTCAAATGCATCCTGTTCGCCAGAGTCCCAGTTATCAACGTACTCCGTAAAATCCTTGATTTTATTCTGGCTGAAGGTTGCATTGGCATCCCAACTCAGACTGCGAGTCAACTTCAAACCACCGGTCAGTTCAATTCCCGCCCGGTAACTCTCATCCACGTTCATCATCAACGACGAACCTACATCATTCAATTCGCCGGTTTGAATCAGCTGGTCCTTGTAAGCCATGTAATACAGGTTTGCCCCAAGCAAAAAGTTGGAAGTCCGGAAAGTGTAGCCTGCCTCAAAATCATTCAGCGACTCGGCCACCGGCAGTTTTTCGCCAGGATCAACATCAACAAAATTGCTACGGTTTGGCTCACGGTTGGCACGGGCATAGCTCAGGTAAGCTTCCTGTGAATCGTTTGGCCGGTAAAAGATTCCAAATTTGGGGTTGAAGAATTTGAACTCGTGCGATTGCGTTAGATCGCGCAAATCATCATCAATGCCGTCAATGGTATAATCGATGTTTCGGTACTGTAAGTCAGCATATAAACTCACCGCTTCCGAAAGCTGGTAATTGTACTTTCCAAATACATTAAAATCTTTCTTTACACCGGTTCCGCGGTACCACTCATGATCTTTTTCGTTTTCGCCCATATATTGCGCCCAAATAACTTGTCCAAAATGGTCACCATCGTAAGTATTGTAGCCACCACCAAAGGTGAACGTTGATTTATTCTTGTCGTAATTCAACGAAAAAGTGGTTCCGTAAAAATCGTTGTCCAACCACTTGCGAACCACCATATCCGTTTCGTCCACGCCATCAGGAGCAATCATTTGATAGTCTGCATATTCTTCATCGTATTTGTAATTCTCATAGTAACCTCTGCCGTAAGTGTAATGCAAAGCAGCATTCAAGTTCAGATAATCATTAACCTGATGCGAAAAATGTAGCTGGTAGTGATCTTGCTGGTAATGATCCACCTCGTTTTCGTAAGTATAAAAGTTGTAGGTACGGGAATCCGAATTGATCAGTCCCTCATACCGAATTTCATTTTCACGAGCTGATCCTGACCATAGCCAATGGTCGAGGTAACGTTGCATCCCGGCTTCTTCTCCGTTCAACTTCACCGTAGGAACACCATACCATGCTTGGTAAGTTTCTTCAAAACCAGAAAACACGTTAATTTTCAGGATGGTATTTTCTGAATAATATCCTGCTGAGGTGAAAAAAGATTTCAAATCGGCTGAAGCCCGATCGACAAAACCATCCGAATTCACTTTTGACAAACGAACATCGAAGGTAAAATGGTCATTGATCAAGCCTGTTCCGGCAGCCACCGAATTCTTCAGCGTATTAAACGAACCGGCTGAAGTCCGGTACTCGGCATAAGCCTCCGAATTAAGAGTTGATGTTTGCAGATTGATGGTTGCCCCAAAAGCGGCCGCACCATTGGTTGAAGTTCCAACACCGCGCTGCACCTGAATATTCTCTACCGAGCCTGCCAAATCGGGAATATCCACAAACCAGGTTCCATGCGACTCCGCGTCATTCATCGGAATTCCGTTCACGGTTACATTGATCCGGTTCAGGTCCGTTCCCCGAATCCGAAAATTGGTGTACCCAATACCAGCCCCGGCATCCGAAGTAGCCACATATGACGGAGTCATGGTCAAAAGGTAAGGAATATCCTGTCCCATGTTCCGGCTTTCAATGGTTGACTGATCAACCGTTGTTTTGGCTACTGGCGTTTTATCGCTCGCCCGCGTTGCAGAAACCATTACTTCCTCAGCCATGATGTGGCGAGGTTTCAGCTCAACATGCAGCTTCGTATCGCCATCCACCTTCAGTCTTAGATTTCTGGGTTCGTACCCAACAAAGGAAACCTTCAAGGCATAGTTCCCTGCATTCACATTTTCAAACTGGTACCTGCCATCTTCGTTGGTTGAAGTGCCTCGGTAACTGCCCGATAAAACCAGGTTGGCACCAACCAGTTCTTCACCCGATTCATCCGTCACTTTTCCGCTGATTGAAAACTGTGCGAACGAATACACAAACAAACACTGCATCAGCAGCATTAATCCTAATCGTTTCATTTTGTGATAATTTTGGTTAATAAATAACCAATGAGGTAGGAATTGAATTCCTTTCGCCCTCCCTACGCCGGTACTAACCGGATCAGGTTCTTTGGGTATGATCTCAGTCCGTCAAATTTGGACACCCCATTGCGTAAACAACGCTGCAAAGGTAAAAAAGAAAACGCAAACTCTTCATTCTAAATTAGCAATCGCACAAGCAAAAACATGAAAATATTTCAGCATCAGCAATTTAAATCGTGATTTTTTGACTTCTTCACCGCCAAAATGTCCACTTATTTACACACAATCGATCAGAAAAAACCAATTAATCCGCTTGGTATGGCCTTTGATGTTCTGAGGGTGTAGTCATTAAATGTTAAACAAAAGAATAGGAGGATTTAGCCATGTTACCATTGACGAGAAACAGAAGAAACCTTCCAAATGTATTTGATGATTTCTTTGGAAGAAATTTTTGGAATGACGTTTTTGAAAAACCCGAATGGAGCTCAAATCCAGCAGTGAATGTTTATGAGAAAAAAGACAATTTTGAAATTGAGGTGGCTGCACCGGGTCTGGAGAAAAAAGATTTCCACATCGATTTAAAAGACAATGTTCTGACAGTTTCTTCAGAAAAGCAAGAAACGAAAGAAGAAAAGGACGGAGAAAAAGTTGTTTTCAGTGAATTTAACTACACGTCGTTTAGCCGTTCATTCAGGCTCCCTGACGGTGTTGATGCCAATAAGATTAAGGCAACTCACAAAAACGGTGTGCTCAAAATCTCACTTCCCAAGCTGGAAGCATACAGAACACAAGCTCCAAGAATGATCGAAATTTCATAGTTTAGTAGGTTTAGGTTTTAGTTTAGTTAGCAGAAAGGCCTCGCAAACGCGGGGTCTTTTTATTATCTGAGGAGGGAAATTTTCAAATATTAAAAGGTTGCTGGAATAACCACGTAAGCGACAACGGCTCACACGGCAACAACATTGGGTTAATGCAAAGCAACATCCGATTATCGCACAACAATGTGCGGTGAATGCAAGATCCGCTGAATAAATCGAAATCGAATCAGCCTATAAAAACTTTTTTCTTTTAAATAGCCAAAACTGAAAGCCAACCAGCAGTAAAAGGATCGCAAAAAAAACAGCAAAGGCCAACGGGTTCTCAGCCATTGGAATACCAGCCAGGTTAACACCAAGCAATCCGGTAAAAAAGCCCAAGGGTAAAAAAAAGGCCGCCACAATTGTCAACACATACATGCGCCTATTCATTTGTTCATTTTGTCGGTTATACAAGGTTTCCTGGCTTACGGTTCCCATGTCGCGTGCGGCATCCAACATTTCGAGGTAACGAATGAGCTGGTCGGTAATCTCACGAAATCGAAGTTGTTGCTTCACATTGATCCAGCTGGTTTTCTCGAGTTGAATTTTCAACAAGGCGTCGCGCTCCGGCACCAAAAATCGTTTCAATTGGATGATCTGGCGCCGCAAATTATGAATCTCAATCCGATAGTCATGTTCCTCATCGTCGAGTACCAGCTCTTCAATCTCAGCCGACCGGTCTTCAAGATCTTCCATGACATCACTCATTCTGAAAACCAGTCTCTCGCAAAGAAAAACCAGGAAGTGCCCGGTTGACTTCGGTGGATTGCCCGCTTCAACTTGCTGAATAACATCATCGATTGACAAAACATTTCGTCGCTGAGAGCTGATAATCCGGTTCTTTGTGATCAGCAGGCGGATGGAAACCATATCTTCAGGATCTGCCCCTTCGGCGAGGTTTACACCACGCAGGATCAAGAGCATGTCGTCGTTCGAAATTGACATGCGCGGGCGGGTTTCGCCTTTCAGCAAAGCATCAGCAAACAACTCGTCGGCACCTTCGAGCGAGTGGATTATCGCGGACGTGTCCGGCGAATTCAAATCAAACTGCAACCATTGGTAGGCATGCTCCGGAATCGGATTGTTAATTTGGTCTTCTGTAAGCGGTTCAACTTTCTTTGAGGCAGGAAAAATGTTGTACGCGTGAATTAAAGCCATAGCAGAAACGAATTAGTTGCGATCAAGATACTAAGGATTTATGAATTGAAGAAGATCTGTGAAATGGAATCTTATTGCTCAACTTCGCGAAATGTCTTTTTGCCTTCGAGGTAAAACTTCCAGATGATGCTTTTGCACAGTACCTCATCGGGCCATATTGGAGTCGCTATTTTTTTCAGGGCCTCGCGTTTATGTCGAATTCGCTGATGCGACCGGTAAAAGGCCCAATGGGCACGGATTACACTCGTGAAGCCGTTGACGTTTCCCTCGCTCAAGAGTTTAAATGCGGCCACTCCGTCCAATAGCATCCGCACCACAATCACTTTGTAAAACTTATGCCTTGGAAGGTTTTTATACAGCAACCAAAGACTGTTTCGGAAATTCAGGAACAATTTCTTTGGGTTGTCATAAGAAAGCGAGCCTCCTCCCAAGTGATAAACTTTGCTGAAAGGAGTAAACAGAATTTTGTATCCCCTGTTCTTTAGGCGCCAGCACAAATCAATTTCCTCCATGTGTGCCCAAAAGTCGGCATCGAAACCACCCGTTTGATGGAAATATTTGGCCCGGATAGCCATACAGGCACCTGTTGCCCAAAAAATGTTGGTCACCTGGTCAAACTGTCCTTCGTCTTTCTCAACCACATTCAAAATTCGCCCACGACAAAACGGATAGCCGAGTTTATCAATGAAACCACCAGCTGCTCCGGCATACTCAAATTCGTTTTTCCGATGCCAGCTCAGCACCTTAGGCTGAACCGCCGCCACCGTTTTATCCCTCTCCATCAATTCAATCAGCGGATTGATCCAGTTTGGAGTTACCTCCACATCCGAATTTAGCAAAATATAATAGGTCGCCTCTATTTGTTGAAGCGCCAAGTTGTAACCCTTGGAAAATCCATAGTTTTGATCAAGCTGCAGTATTTTTACCTGTGGAAAATTTTCCCTGAGAAACGAAATGGATTCGTCATCAGACTGGTTGTCGGCGACGATAATTTCAACACGATCTTCCTGACTATACTGAATGACTGAGGGAAGGTACTGTTCAAGCAGCTTTCGGCCGTTCCAGTTGAGAATAACAATGGCAACACGGGATGAATTCATGCCGCAAAGATAGTCATGAAATCAGAATCCGGGAAAGAATACTGATCAGGTTTTCTTTCTCCAACCTGTTAAGTACTTCCTGCACTTTCGCCAGTTTATTTTTCTTTCCTGAATCGAGAATGGCTTTAATTTCCTTGAATTGCTTGCCGGTTAACTCTTCTTCCATAAACTCCCACACTTTGTCCACCGATGATTCTTGCTGCGGCAATCCCAGGTTTTCAAGCTCCATAATTGCAGCCTCTAAAATTTCTTCGGCCTGCATTTTTACCGGGTCATCGGTTTTTTCGTTGCCCGTTGCATCACGCAAAGTCCAACTCGAATAATCGTACTTTAACTCGGAAATCATCTTCACGATGTTGTGGTTGGCACCAAAGATCCGTTGCAGAAAGAGGGTCGTCTGGTTCTTCCAGGCTTCCAGGTCGAAGCTTTTCTCTGTTAGCTTTTCTTGCTGTTTCTTGAGTAGGGCAATTTCTTTTTCAGCCATCGTTGCTTTTTTGTGCAATTTAGTCTATTACCCGACTCTGTACAACAACCAAGACGAAAAAACTATCCCAAATAATGATTTACTTTTTCGAAAAAGGCGGGAAAATAATTTTCATTTGAGGCGATAATTTCTTTCCCATGCAGAAAGTTATCGCCTCCCCTAAAGTCACAAACTTTTCCGCCTGCCTCTTTCAAAATGATGATCCCGGCAGCAATATCCCACGAATGCAGGGCATGTTCGAAAAATCCGTCAAAACGCCCGCAAGCCACATATACCATATCCACCGCGGCCGATCCCATTCGACGCATGCCGCGCGTTTCAATCATGAAAAACTCCAGCAAACGCAGGTAATCGTTTAGCATCTCGAAATTGTAGTACGGAAAACCTGTGGCCAGCAAAGCATCTTCGTGGGTGCTGCATTTGGATACCTCGATGGGGTTTCCGTTTAACCACGCACCCCCGCCTTTCCAGGCCGAAAAAAGTTCGTCCTGCCCAATCTCGTAAACCACACCCGCAATGGGTTCATCACCATCAATTAAGCCAATAGAAACCGAATGCGGAAAAATTCCATGAATAAAATTAGTCGTGCCATCCAGCGGGTCAATCACCCATTTCAACTGCTCGCCATCTTCGGTAGCTGTTCCTTCTTCAGTGATATAACCTGCTTCGGGAATCAGTTTCCGCAATTCAGTTACTATCATCGTCTCCGCATTTTTATCGACATAGGTCACCAAGCTGGCTTTTCCCTTCAGCTCAATATCGTCGTTGGTAATTTTTGAACGCTCTTCACGAATAAACTGTCCGGCTGATTTGGCGACCGCCGCCATTGTTTTGCAAATATGTTGTAAATCCATTGTTTTCTTTTTGTTCGAAATTCGCCTAAATTAGCTCGACTTCAAAATTTCCGATGTTATTTATTTCTGAAAGCTTCATGAAATGAATGATCCGATGAATTGCGGTCATCGGATCACGGGATGAAAATTTTGTATCAATTGCTACAGGAGATCGCTGGCCAATTCAGCCAAATAACTGCGCTCGCCCTTTACAAGGTTGACATGTGAAAACAGTTCCTGGCTCCGCATTTTGTCAGTCATATAAGCCAGTCCGTTTGATTTCATGTCGAGGTAGGGCGAATCGATTTGCTGCATATCACCCGTAAAAACCATTTTGGTACCTTCACCCGCCCGGGTAATAATGGTCTTTATTTCGTGCGGTGTGAGGTTTTGTGCTTCATCGACAATAAAGAATGCATTGGACAAACTGCGACCGCGAATATATGCCAGCGGAGTAATCAGCAAACGTTCTTCCTTCAGCAACTCCTCAATTTTCATATACTCCTGGCTGCGAGGGTTGAATGCATGCTTAATCACCGACAAGTTATCAAAAAGAGGCTGCATGTAAGGACTGATCTTTTCGGTGGCATCACCCGGCAAATAACCCAAATCACGGTTGCTCAACGCCACAATGGGACGTGCGAGTAGAATTTGTTCGTACTGCTTGTTTTGCTCCAACGCGGCTGCCAGCGCCAGCAAGGTTTTTCCGGTTCCGGCTTTCCCGGTGAGCGATACAAGTTTAATATCAGGATTCAACAGGGAATTGATGCTAAATGTTTGCTCGGCATTGCGTGGTTTGATTCCGTAAGCCACGCGCTTTTCAATCCGGACAATCCGCTGGGAGCCACTGTCGAAACGAGCCAAAACACTCGATTTATTTCCTTTCAGGATAAAATATTCGTTGGGAACCGGCTTTCCGCTGATTTCAGATTCTGCAATCGGAAAAGATCCTTCGTTGTACAACCGCTCAATCAGTTGATCTTTGTACGTCTCAATCTCCGTAATGCTCTTTTCAAAAACCTGTGGATCCTTGATCTTGTCATTCTGGTAATCCTCAGACATGAGTCCCAGCGACTTCGCCTTCATCCGCAAATTAATGTCTTTCGAAACCAGAATCGTCTGGCGATCCGGATTATCGTTCTTCACAAATTCGGCCACCGCCAAAATCCGGTGATCCGGTATATCTTCCTTGAAGGATTGCTTCATGGCTTCGGTAAAGGGCTTACCCGTTGCTATAATCAATTTCCCCATCCCCTCGCCTAACTGGATTCCGCCATTGAACAGTTTCTCACCTACAATTCCATCCAAAATTCGCACAAATTCGCGTGCCTGAAAGTTGATCGGATCATTTCCTCGCTTAAATTTGTCGAGCTCTTCCAAGACCGTTAAGGGAAGAATGATATCATTATCTTTGAACTGGTAAATACACGTGTGATCGTGCAGAATAACATTTGTATCAAGTACAAATACTTTGGTGTTAGCCTTCTTCATTGTTGCCATAGCCTTAGGTTTTGCTTTTGCTAAATGTAGAAAAAATAGCTGAACTGAGTTTAAGGGCCACACCAAAGCAGACCAATTGTTATTAACACTAAAAGAAATTTTACAGTAAATATCTGATTCAGAATGAAAAGTTATAAACAGACCCTCGATTTTTTATATACCCGTTTGCCTATGTACCAGCGAACGGGACCAGCCGCTTATAAGGATACTCTTGAAAACACCTTAATTCTGGACAAGCTATTTGCCTTTCCGCATCATGATTTTAAGAGTGTGCATGTAGCCGGAACCAACGGAAAAGGCTCGTGCTCGCATTTGTTGGCTTCGGTGTTGCAGGAAGCGGGTTACAAAGTTGGCCTATATACTTCGCCCCATTTGATCGATTTTCGCGAACGAATAAAAATTAATGGCGAAATGATTTCAGAAGTGGATGTGGTTGCTTTTGTCGACCAATTCAGAAAAATGAATGAAACAGCACAGCTCGAACCCTCATTTTTTGAAATTACGGTTGCCATGGCTTTTGATTATTTCCGAAATCAAAAGGTCGACATTGCCATTGTGGAAGTGGGACTTGGCGGCCGGCTGGATTCAACCAATATTATTCGGCCCGAAGTATCACTTATCACCAACATCAGCCTAGACCACACTGCACTTTTAGGAAATACAATCGAAAAAATCGCCTTTGAGAAAGCAGGCATCATTAAAGCATCCATTCCTGTTGTGGTTTCAGAATTCAACGAATCGTATAATAAGGTATTTGAGTCTGTAGCCAACGAAAAGCAAAGTCGCGTTTATTTTGCCGATCGCGAATTTAAATCTGATTATTCCATGTATTTGCCCGAGGGAAAACAAGTTTTCAATTTCAACAAAGACGGACAGCTGGCGTATCCCGACTTGAAAATGGATTTGCTGGGAAACTACCAACGTAAAAATGCGGCAGGCGTACTAAAAACCATAGAGCTACTTCAGGAAAAAGGATGGACTATAGGAAATAAAGCCATTTACCTTGGCTTTTCAAATGCCTCAAAAAACACTGGATTGCGGGGCCGTTGGGAAGTGGTCGACAATAATCCGCTGGTAATTTGCGATACAGCGCATAACGCCGCAGGTTTAACCTACGTAGCTGCTCAAATTGAAGCAACCCCCTGGAAGACCCTATACCTCGTTTTAGGCATGGTTAATGACAAAGATCTGGATCAGGCGTTGGCTATTCTACCAAAAGAAGCGACCTATTTATTCACGCAGGCAAAAATTCCCAGGGCACTCCCGGCGGCCGATTTGGCGGCTCAGGCAGCAGCTTTCGGGCTCCATGGCCAAGCAATACCTTCTGTTCCTGAAGCAGTTGCCAAGGCCCGGTCGTTGGCACAACCAGAAGACCTCATTTTTATTGGAGGCAGCACCTTTGTGGTAGCTGATTATTTTTCTTGAAAATTTTAATTTTTTCTTTTGGCAGAGCGAAAAAAGGATTTATATTTGCAACGCCTTTCTGAAAAGGAGGTGAGTTCAGAAAACATTCGGGCGATTAGCTCAGTTGGTTCAGAGCATCTGGTTTACACCCAGAGGGTCGGGGGTTCGAATCCCTCATCGCCCACAAAAAGAGAAATATCAGCATGATGTTTCTCTTTTTTTTTACCAAAACACTACAAAGTCACCACCACCTTTCCAACCGTGTGTCCGGTTTCCAGTTGCTGATGGGCATCAGCCATTTGTTCCAAAGTGTAGGATTGTGATACATAGGCTTTCAGTAGCCCTTTTTCAAACCAGTCGGCCAGCCATTTCATATCATCGCCATTGGATTGAACCAACATAGTCACGCCCTTGACTCCTTTTGCGCTAGCTTTGTCACTCACTTTTTCATTCATTCCTGATACAATGCTAACAATTGTTCCGTCAGTCTTCAGCGTATCCAACGAGCGATCAATGTAATCTCCTCCAATCGTATCCAGCACAAAATCGACTGGATTAATGACCGATTCAAACTGCTGGGACTGGTAATCAATATGCTCGTCGGCGCCAAGCGATACCACAAAGTCTCTATTCTTAGCGGAGGAAGTTCCAATAACATAAGCTCCGAGTTGCTTCGCAATTTGCACCGAAAAATGCCCCACTCCACCCGACGCGGCATGAACGAGTACCCGGTCACCGGCATTTACTTTGGCATGCCTTACCATCGCTTGCCAGGCAGTCAACGCAGCCAAGCTTCCGGCGGCAGCTTCGGCAAAACTGATGTTCGCCGGCTTTAGTGCCAAATGGCTGGCAGGAGCCGCAACATATTCGGCATAGGCCTTTCCATGCCCTGGAAAATTCACCATTCCAAAAACCTCATCTCCCGACTTGAAAGTTTCAACTTTACTCCCTGTTTCTTCAACCACCCCGGCGATATCCCAGCCTAAAATCAGCGGATTTTCTTTTTCTAACTTTTCGGCCAGCGCTTTTCCCTTTCTTGTTTTGATATCCACCGGGTTCAGACTCATGGCTTTCACCCGAACCAAGACCTCATCATCGGCAATAGAAGGTTGCGGAATTTCGGTGAGCAGCAAATTCTCGGTACTTCCAAAATCACTTAAAACAATTGCTTGCATCGTTCTCATTTTTTTTTATTTCAACTTGATTTCCCTTATTTCAAGTCCTTTCTTCCCGATTTTGTTCAAATTCTGATGGCAGATCTGTTCCGCCAAACAAAAAAACCTTCTTAAGTAGCAGAATAGCGATAAAAATTTTGAATCCAAACGCAATCAGACCTCCATAGTAAGATTGAGTTCAATCCACCATGCTTACAAATCTGTTATCAAATTGACTGCCCTTCAAAAACAGATGATTCTTCCAAGGGTACCAAATCTCCGTCAAAGGTTAACTGTCCCGGTCGTAAACCAGTTAGTCTGGCGGAAGTCCTCCCATCCGGTCCGATTGAAAACCGCACATCATAAATGCCAATACTTGTCATGACATTCATGGCAAGGTGAAAAGTATTTCTCTTCTCATTCTCCGTTAACTCCCATTTCGTAATTCTTCCTTTTGCGGTTACTCCTCCTACTCCGTTGGGCCCAACTCTCCAATTCGATCCAATTTGAATGGTTGCTTCGGTTGAGTCGACCGCGATAAAATTGATGGTAGAATTTACATATACACGACTTCCAAAACGCCCCTGTAAAAAGTCGGCTTCGAGCACAAAACTTCTATTCTCCAGCATGTATTCCGTCAACTCATACTGAAGCTCTCTTTCGGCTTCACGTTTTTCCCTTTTTGTCAGAGGAGCTTGTTGGGTCTCTTCTAGCACCTGTGCAAATAGGCCATTTGACGCAATGGCAAATAATAAGATTACGGCTATTTTTTTCATTGTTAACTCCATTCTTTTGTTCGTGGACTGCGAAAACAAGATCTATTCCACATTCAATCCACCAAAGGTTCTTTAGAACTCCTTAGCAAAAATTAACATTGCAAATCTGGCACACGCGGATACACAAAGCTAAAACGCAGATAAACGGACACCCTGCGCGGTAGGTTATCGTGCTTTTGAAGTAACCGGACGCTCATTCAGTATTGCGTCACCCCAAGGAATGCTTATTTCTTGTTTAGTTCAAAGTTGCAGACGATATCAATCTCCTTGCTCACGACCATCCCTTTCGTAAATGTTTTGTTCCAATCAACATTGTAATCAAACCTCTGAATAGATCCGGTCAGTTTGAACCCAGCTCTTGTTTCACCCATGGCCTCAACGGTCCCCATATGGCTCACATCAAAAGTTTCTGTTTTGGTTACATCTCTGATTGTGAGTGTTCCGGTCAGCTGGTATTTGCCATCACTAATCTTTGTTAACGACTCACTTGTAAATTTAATAACAGGATATTTTTCAACACCCAAAAAATCATCTGATTTTAAGTGGTCATCTCTTTTCGTATTGTCTGTGTCCAAGCTGTTTGCCTGAATAGTCACCTCGATTTTAGCATCCGTGAAATCAGCTTCATTAGATACAACCTTGATGTCAAAGTCTTTAAAATTGCCCTCAACTTCTGAGATCCCCATATGGATGGCTGAAAATTTGATCGATGAGTGGGCTTCGTCTTCTACCCATACGGTGCCCTGCGCAACTACATGAGTCGCAAATAAATTCAGGGCTAAAATAATGATGTAAGTAAGTGTTTTCATAATCTTCTCTTTTTTGTTCATTTTATCCATTTTGCTTGTACACAACAACTTCCAGGCGATCCAACGTAATTCAGTTCGCATTGAAGAAAATCACCATCAATACGATCTGGGATTAATTAAATCAACACGCATGCCAGTTTCCCTAAAAATTTGTATTGAAAGGCCGCAGCCAAAGCGAATGTGCGGACGTAAACTTCTTCTGCAAAACCGGCGCAACAAGCTTTTGTTGCCCTTAGAGCAATGCCCTATCCTGCTTCTTTAGGTTCAATATGAAACTAATATCACCTACAAAAACCGCTGATCTTCTTTCACTTCCGTGAAATTCATCCACAGTTCTACCGTGTAATTTCTCCACAGCCTAAGAAAGATCAATTCGGAAACCGCCACTTTTTCCTGTTTGCGAATCTTGGCACAGAATTATCACCTCGGTCAATGACCACTGTAGACTTTAGCAACTTGCAGCAGGCTCTGCAACATTTATCTGAATAAAATGAGTCATAACGATACAAACGATGAAGTGAATAACCCAAAAAACAGATGTTATGGGATTTAATTTAACAAGTACCGCATTTGAAGAGGATGCAAACATACCAACAAAACATAGTTGTAAAGGCGACGATACTTCACCACCATTACGATGGGATGAAGTTCCTGGCGGAACCGCTTCCTTTGCGTTAATACTGGAAGATCCGGATGCCCCAAATGGCACGTTCTGTCATTGGATTGTCTATAACCTTCCGGAGGACTGCCGTGAACTGGAAGCCGTTATTCCAATTCAAAAAAAGCTGGACAACGGCGCCATGCAGGGACAAAACGATTTTGGGAAAATTGGGTACGGAGGACCTTGCCCGCCCCAGGGTGAAGAACACCGGTATTTTTTTCGGCTTTTTGCGTTGAAGAAAAAGCTATCCCCGGAATCGGCTAACCGAAGTGAGGATTTTTACAATGCTGTAAATGGATTAATACTTGGGAAGGCCGAATATATGGGACGGTTTAAAAAATAAACTTTAGCACACATCGAAAATGAACTTCAACCCTCCTGACAGGAAGGACAATCGCCAGTGGTTCATCGTGAAAATTTGATCTTCTGCATTTTTCCCATCGCACCGCAGACAATCTGCGTCGTCTTGGTGTGTGGACGCATTTACAATATTCATTACCGAGTGGCACCACGTCATTCAATGTTTTCCAGATACCTTTCCATTAAATGGAGATATTTCAGGGCCTCATGCAATTCATCCTGATTTTTCCCTGCTCCTTTCTTTTGTGCGGCAAGCAGACTTACTTTTGCCCGGACATTGGCACGGTAACTTTTATAAAAATTGAATAGCTCGCGGGTCGCGGGCTCCTCTTCGGTATTACAAAAGTTCAGGTATTTTTTATAGAAAAGCTCTCCGAGCTCGTTCCGCCCAAAGAAATCGAAGTCGACAGCCAGAAAAGCGATGTCATTCAATACATCAATCTGCCGAAAGTTTTTGTTAAACTCAATGCAGTCAAAAATAACCGGATCGTCGTATAGGAAGATGTTCCTCGAGTTTAAATCGCCATGACAGTCTTTGTGAAAACCGGAAATAATCCGTTCATTCAAAAGACTTCGACTGTTTTTTAGGTAGTCCCATGATTTTTTAGTTGCCCAACGGATGATATGCTTGCATTCTTCTCCAATTTGTTCGGCAGCAAATGATGCCAGCGACTGGATATCCTCATAATTTTCCTGGAATTCAATGGTTCGAAAAGCATTTTTGATTGGTTCTTCCTTTCTGTGAAAATCAGCTGTTTTTTTCGCCAGGCGATCCACTTGCTTTTCAGTGACCTTATCCTCCCTAAGCAACTTGCTCATCTCCATCCGGCTGTCCATCCGCTTCATTTTCACCGCATAATCAACCACCTCCTCTTGCTGATCTTCTGTCTGTTCGAGCATATTCCGGGTGATTGAGATAACTTCCTGATACACATCCGGAGCCAGTCGCCTGTTGAGCCGCAGTTCCTCCTTGCAAAAAAACTTCCGCTTCTCGAGCGATGTAAAATCGAGAAACGAAAAGGCCACCGGACGTTTGATTTTGAAGGCATAATGATCAGTCAGAATAATCCACGAGATGTGCGTTTCTTTCAGTTCTGCACGTTGGCAACTATCGGGCAAGCTGCAATTATTCAGAAGATTTTCAATCTGTTTTCTGTCCATAAATGTATCCTTGTGCTTGTTGAATCATGTGTTGCATTTCCGATGAATCTGACCACAACCGGAGATGGTCCTCCCGACATGGCTCCCATTCTTGTTTGATCTGCTGATACACTTGGAAATCAGATTCGCTGTAATAACGTTTGTTTTCAAGCCGTTTCTTCACTGTTTCCTCCTGCGTTTTCAGCTCAATTAAAAAAACAGGATGATCGTATTCCAGCCCTATTGCTCTCACTCGGGCTCGTCTTTCCTGCTTATGAAAAGTACCGTCTACCAGAACATCCAAGCCATTTTTCACTACTGCTCTCAATCGCTTCATCAGCTCCTCATAAACCTGTTCCTTGGATTGTCTGTCGTACTGTCCGCGTTTGTTTAGCCCATCGCGCACAACATCCGTGTTCAGGTATGCGGCATCTATCTCTTTGGTAAATTGCCTTGAGAAATACGATTTACCTGTGCCGGGAAGACCAAAAACCAAAATAATCATATGAGCTCCTTTCGTTTAGGGCCGCAAAGCTACTCCACAATCAGCTTTCCTTTCATGCCAGCCTGAAAGTGTGCCCGAAAGGTGCATACGTATTGATACTCCCCCTTCTTTTCGGGTACCGTAAACGTGATTGAATCCACTTCGCCATCGCCAAGCATGTCGGTTTTGGCAATAATTTGTCCTTCCAGCTCCGGATCGATAAAGTCATTATCCTGATGCTGTAATCCCTGGGTCACAAAATTGAGCGCATCAGTTCCTCGTTTGAGTAATACCCAGTTATGCGCCATCTGGCTTTTATCCACCGCACTAACTGTTTTTAAGGTAATTTTTAAGGTTTCGCCCGGTTTGGTTTTTATTGTTTCTACCGTATAGCGGAGGTGATCGTGCCCTTCAATCTTAACTTCTCTGGGCTGACTACACCCCAACTGCACCATTACAATAAGAAGCAAAGCGGTGAGCACTGTTTTTATCGCCTTCATAGTTTTTGGTCTTTTTGATTTTAATTGACATGATTTCTCATAAAAAAAACAAGCTTCCTCATTAGTCTTGCTCAGACTATAAAGGGAGCTCTGTTTGCGTATCGTTTAAAGTCTTTGCCCTCATTCGCATATTTTTAGAAGGAAAAACCAGGATCACTCCTTAAAAAAGGTAAATTCCTGACTTTTCCAATCCGACTTTATTTTTCGATCTCAAATGAGATTTTGGCGTTGACCGCATAAGAAACAATCTTGTTATTTTCAACATTAGCATTCATTTCTTTCACGTAGATCGATTTGATATTCTTCACTGTTTTCGAAGCTTCAACAAGTGCGTTTTGTGTTGCTTCAGTAAATCCTTTGTCAGATGCTGCAATGACTTCAATTACTTTAACCAATTTCATAATTCTGTGTTTTTAAATTTTAACAAGTTAATTACATTCTTTACTCTCCAGAATCATTCCAAATAAAGATCGATGCGCCGCATGCCAAAACACACAAAAACCTAACACACTATACAATAACGACATACAAAACACAAGAAAACAAAGACCAGCAAACCACTCCTCAACGGGCAGTGTTGATTTTGTGCACAAGCGTGTAACTATTCCACAACAAAAGAGCGACTGTCCATTCATCTACTGGGACAGCCGCTCTTACACCTCAATTTTGCCTTTTCAGACACTAACCTAAACCAAACTCAATCTTG